>Ga0265298_10000010_pt1 | contig 293127 bp, 300 predicted proteins | sample AusTroGonzalo_MG_3_FD_193486 | JGI IMG/M metagenome (GOLD analysis project Ga0265298, IMG submission 193486) | Bovine rumen microbial communities from tropical cattle in Woodstock, Queensland, Australia - Gonzalo_01 | ecosystem: Host-associated > Mammals > Digestive system > Stomach > Rumen ...
AACTATACAACCAACAATAATTATCATCGTTCGCATGTCCATCAACATACCCCGCACAGGTAAGTTTTTCTTGTTTCGTTTCTACAAAACCCGCGGTTGCAAGTTTACCCGAATCGGTTGATGAATTATACGCCTGCGAACCATCATACACCCCAACCGAACCAACCTGTCCCGCCGTGCCGGTATATGTAACAACATTACCCGATGTTCCCGCGGCAATAATGTTTTGTTTCAGTGCAAGTCCCTGTGCCAATGATGAACCGGTTATGTATTTATTAAAATCGTCGGTCGGCCATTCGTTTGTACCAGTGCCAAAAGATATATTATATGCATTTACAGCATTGGTTTGTGTTGATGTCCAGGAAAGTGTGTTGTTAAGGCTGGTCCATATGCTACTTAATTCAGTTGCCACGGCACGAACCGTTGGAACAAAGTTATCATTAGGTGCGGAGGTATAGTATCTTAGTTTAGAACCATTATTACTCCCAAAAACGCTCGTCAACGTTCCTTGATCCAATACACCTACCGTGTTACCATTTAATGCGGTGCCGGCGGCGTTGGTTAGAACAAGTGCAGGAACATATACATTTTGGCTTGGATCTTTATCTTCAAAAAACAACACCTTGTCCGTGGTAATTTTATCTTGTTTTGTGGTATCGACATAGTATTTTGATGTAACTGTTTTCTGGTCCAATAGTTCCTGGGCCGTTGGGTCCGCCACCGCCGGCATTGCAACCACCGCCGCGATTAGTGAAGTTGTTATCAATGTTTTTCTCATAAAAATCCTCCTTTCGTTTTTTTATAAACACCAAAAAACCACCGAAATTCTTTTCATGTGGTTGGAGGTTAACGACAATTTGAGTTGAAATTGTGTGCTTATTTTATCGGGCAAGCCCGATATTATTCACATCCCCCCAACCACATTGGGTTGGAGTACTTTTCGTCTTGAACATAGACGCAACTCAAAAGGGTCGTTACACCCCGCCAACGAAACACCCGCCGGCACAGGCATTATATCATAATTCCAAAATCATTGCAATAGGCTAAAAAGTGTAAATTCTTATGGTGAAAATATGTTTCTAACCATATTTTAAACTCGCACCTTTTTGCGCGGGCTAACAAAATTACTTTATCTGGAATTTCGTCCATCTATGCGCACTTTGTTGTGCGCATTAACAATTTTTGGTGGATGTTAAGGGATTGTTCGCTTTGCTCACCACACGTAAGACACACACTGCGTTACACTTGTGCGTGTCAACTATCGTGTCGAACCCGAGGGTTCTCGTCCGAACATCCCGGGCCACAAATAAAAACACACCCGATGGGGTGTTTTTATTTGTGGTGGATGTTAAGGGACTCGAACCCCTGACCCTCTGCGTGTAAAGCAGATGCTCTAGCCAACTGAGCTAAACATCCGAATACGGCAATCATATTTTATATTTTTATGATTGTCCAGTAAAAAACTACCCAATTTGCGGCATAGGCATACCCGCTGTTGCATCAGCCATAACATCATCAATCAATGTGTCCGCTTTTGCTTTGGCATCGCGCAGCGCCGATAAAACCGCGCTTTCAACCGCCGGCGCACCCTGGGCCAACAACGCCGGATTTATTGTTACCGAATTTATATCGTATTTTCCAGACATATCAACAATGCACGCACCACCGGTCGCAAGACCTTTGACATGCATGCCCGCCAATTTTTCCTGGGCTTCGGCAACTTTGGTCTGTAACTCGCCTGCCTGGGCCATCAAAGATTCCATATCCATTTTGTTTCCTTTTTATTTTACGCGTATCAACAACATTTGTAAAACCTGTTTTGGAACCTCATACATCTTGGCCCAAAAATCGGTAAACTCCAATGTTGAAATAGTGTTATTCGCATTATGCAATGCCTCTGTTGTGGTATCAAAACTGTGTTTATCATCGGTCAGCCACAGTTGCAACCTTTTATGACCCGATGGAGCTGTATCATATTTGTAAATCACTAAAGAGTATTTTCCTGTTTCTCTATTACGTTCAATTGCTGGGACAAATTTTTCGTCCACAAATTTTCTATATTCTGGGATTTCTTGCACAAGGCACCCCAAATAGTATGCCCAAAAGACATCCGTCCACTTACTTCTATCTCCCGGGATTATTTTCATCTTGTTTCCTTTTTTAGGATAAAATTCCGGTCGTATGACCGGAATTTTTATTTTTCTTCCTTTGGTTCTTCGGCTGTTTCAGGCTCTTCCTTTTTAACCTCTTTACCGGTCTTTTGGTCAATACCAACCATTGAAAAGCGTGTTTTACCGCGTTTATCGACACCTGTATATTTCACATAAACCTCATCGCCTTCTTTTAGGTTCGCATCTTCGATTTTCTTCAAATGCTTGCCGGTGATTTCAGAAATGTGAACCATCGCCTCGAACCCGCTAAGTATACGGACAAAGACACCAAAATCTTTGACCCCGGTTATAACACCGTGATAAATTTCGCCAACCTCGGGTTCTGCAACAATTTCTTTTATCTTGGAAATCGCGGCATCTGCGTCTTCTTTTGTTACCGCAAGAATCTTAACCGTGCCGTTATCTTCCAAGTCAATCGTCGTGTTTGTATCACGCGTAATCGCCTGAATCACAACACCGCCCTTGCCGATAACATCGCGAATCTTTTCAGGATTTATTGTTATCGTGTAAAGTTGCGGCGCATATTGCGAAACATGGTCGCGTGGATTTTTGATTGCACTGGTAATTTTCCCAAGTATGTGCATACGGCCGTCCTTTGCCTGGGCCAATGCGCGTTCCATAATTTCAAATGTGATAGATGTGATTTTAATATCCATTTGCAACGCGGTAACACCACGGTCGGTTCCAGTTACCTTGAAATCCATATCACCAAGGTGATCTTCATCGCCCAAGATATCAGTCAAAATTGCGTAGTCATCACCTTCTTTGATAAGTCCCATCGCAATACCGGCGACCGGGCGTTTCATTGGAACACCGCCGTCCATCATGGCAAGCGTTGCACCGCATGTTGTCGCCATAGACGATGACCCGTTTGATTCCAAAATATCGGAACAGATACGAATCACATAATCAAAGTCTTTGCGAGACGGCACCATTGGATGAACCGCGCGCCACGCAAGGTTTCCATGACCGATTTCGCGACGACCCGGGGCCTTTAATCCCTTGGCTTCGCCGACCGAAAATCCAGGAAAGTTATAGTTCAATATAAATTCGCGTTCTTCATCACCGTTCAGTGTTTCAAGTGGTAACGCATCCTTGCCGCCACCAAGTGTCAACGAAACCAACGCCTGGGTTTCACCACGCGTAAACAGCGCCGAACCATGGGCACGTGGCAACACCCCCAATTCGATTTCAATCGGGCGAACGGTCTTTGTGTCGCGGCCATCGATACGCGGCTTGCCCGCCAAGATGTTTGAACGCATAATGCGCGCCGTGATATTTTCAACGATTTCGTCCGCAAATGATTCAAGCGTTGATGTCGCAACAACCGTATCCGGGAACATTTCCGGAATCAGTGTCTTTGCCTGCGCATGAATATCGCCCAGTGTTTCAAGGCGAACCAGTTTTTCCTTAATCACAAGTGCCTTTTCTATTTCCGGCGCAAATTGTTCAAAACGCTTTTCCATTTCGATATATTCCGGTGTTTTTTCCGGAATCGCCCAGCGTTCTTTGCCCGCGCGTGCCACCAAGTCATTGATTGCCTTGATAACAGTCTGTTGCGCATCGAATCCGAACTTTACGGCACCAAGCGTTGTTGCTTCGTCCAATTCACCAATCTCAGATTCAACCATCAAAACGCCGTCCTTGGTCGCCGCAACAACCAAATCCATTTCGGAATTTTCGACATCTTTGCTTGACGGATTGAGTAAGTATTTCCCGTCCCTATATCCGACACGCGCCGCACCAATTGGCCCCGCGAATGGAACGCCAGACAGTGCCAATGCCGCACTGGACGCAATCATCGCCAAAATATCAGGCTGATTTTTGCGGTCGTATGAAAACACCTGGGCCACAACCTGAACCTTGTTCTTGAAAGTTTCCGGAAAAAGCGGACGGATTGGGCGGTCAATAAGACGCGCAACCAATGTTTCACCCATACTCGCCTTGCCTTCACGGCGATCGCGCGAACCCGGAATACGACCGGCGGACGCAAATTTTTCTTGGTAATCAACGGTCAGTGGAAAGAAATCTTGACCTTCGACCGCGGTCTTTTCCGCGCATACGGTCGCCAAGACCATCGTTTCACCCATCGTTGCCAAAACCGCACCATTTGCCTGCTTTGCAAGGCGGCCGGTTTCCAATTTTAATGTTTCATCACCATACGGTATTTCAACCACAACAGGGTTGTTTAGTTTTTTTTCTGACATAATTTTTCTCCATATTTATCAGTTTATTTTTTACTTCGCGAAGAAAAATTATTCGTTATTGCATTCCGGACGCAAAATGCAAAAATGAACAATTCTTTCTTCGCCGGGTGCGATTATACGATATTTTTATCCTTTTGCAAATAAAATTGTAAGAGTGTTAGTGGCCAGTGTAAGTGGTTAGTACGGGCGCATTCGCGCCCGTGTTTTTGTGTAAAGATTCCAGAGTGTGAAGTTCTCCTCCTGCGGAGGAGTGGCCTCGCTGTAGCGACAGCGTAAGCGGGCCGAGGTGGTCTTTCCTCTCTGTTGTGTCGAAGACACGACAGATGCGGAACCGCCGGAAATCCTGCGGTTTTTCTATCACTAATCACTAGCCACTAACACTAACCACTAAAAAAATCGCCAAATGGCGATTTTTTATTTACGCAAGCCCAATTTTTTAATAAGTTCTTCGTATTTTTCAGGATTGCGCTTTTTGATATATGCAAGTAATTTCTTACGACGGTTCACCATCAGCAACAAACCACGTTTGGAATGTTCGTCTTTGTGATTGTTCTTCATATGTTCCGTCAAATTGCGAATACGTTCAGTTAAAACCGCAACCTGAGATTCCACAGAACCCCCGTTATCCTTATCACTGGTCTTAAAAGTGTTGATAAGTTCAGTTTTTTTTGCTTTGGTTATGGACATTGTTTTTTCCTTTATCTTAAATTGTTCTTTTTGGACGCAAAACATTGGATTCAACCGTTCCGATTCCAATAAACTTTTCATCAGAATAGACGCGGTATGTTCCGTTTGCGGCCGCCATATCAATAAACCCGCCATTTTTATACAAACGACAAGATTTACCGTCCAGATTCAAAACCGGAATGTCCCCCAGTCCCGAATCCGCCGGCATCAGATATTTTCCGATGTCGCCACCATTATTAAACAAATTTTCCAAGAAATCAAGTGTTACCGCGTTTTTTATTGTCCAACCACTTGTTTGTGTGCGGCGAATCATACTAACCGTTGCGACCGTGCCACACGCGCGGGCGATATCACGCGCCACACTGCGCACATACGTTCCGGGCGCGCAACGCATACGGAAATCCCAATCTTTTCCATCAGTACCCATCAATTCAAGTTCATATATATCAACCATACGCGCCGGTATTTCGGGCGTTTTGCCCGCACGCGCCAATTCATACGCACGAAAGCCAGAGATATGAATAGCACTGTAAACGGGGGGAATTTGGCAAATATGCCCGATGAATTTATGCAACGATGTGCGAACGGCGGATTCATCGGGAACAACATCTGTGCGCGCGGTTTCCGTACCTGTTATATCCAGTGTATCTGTTTCAAATCCGAATTGTACAGTGAACAAATATTCCTTGGTGCGTTCACAGAATTCTTCGATAAACGGAATCATTTTCGTGGCATTTCCAATCGCAACCGGCAACACGCCCGACGCCATCGGGTCCAGTGTGCCGATATGTCCGTTCTTTTTCGTGCCAAAGATTTTTGCGGCGCGCACGGCGGCGGTCTTTGAGAAAACGCCTGATTCTTTGTCCAAGATTATAAAGCCGTCCATGTTTCGCCCCACTATTCAAACAGCGATAACTGCGGTTTTTCCGGCGAATGCGCCATCGGCGCGCCCGATTTTTTGGCGCATTTAACTGGCGATACCTGTGATGGCCCGGGTGCGCCCTGCTCCAGCCCCGCCAAAACACTTTCCGCACGCGCAACCACAGATTCCGGCATGCCCGCCATTTTCGCCACATGAATACCGTATGAACGACTTGCCACGCCCGGGACTATGCGGTGCATAAAGACGATTTCGTTGTTATGCTCACGCACATCGATGGTCAAGCACGATACATTTTGTAATTCGCCACCGTTTGCCGCCACGCGCGCAGTCAATTCGTGATAGTGCGTTGCAAACAAAGTTCGCGCCCGCAGTTTATCAAGGTATTCTAATACCGCCTGGGCAATAGCCATACCGTCGTATGTTGCTGTACCGCGGCCGATTTCATCAAAGATTATAAACGAACGGTCTGTGGCCCGGCGCAAGATGTTTGCGGTTTCGCCCATTTCCACCATAAATGTCGATTGCCCCGCGGCCAAATTGTCCGATGCGCCAACGCGACTAAATAACTGGTCACAAATGCCGATTTTCGCGCGCGCCGCCGGCACAAACGAACCCATGTGTGCAAGTACCACCAGTAAAGCATTTTGACGCAAATAGGTGGACTTGCCCGCCATATTCGGTCCGGTAAGCAGTGCGACCGATTGTTCATTCAAATTGCAATCGTTTTTAACAAAACTATTTCCATGTTCGCGCAATGCGCTTTCGATTACCGGATGGCGGCCGCCAACAATTTCAAATTCATTTCCGTTTGTGATTTCCGGACGCGTCCATTTCCATTCTGTTGCGCAATTCGCCAATGTGCACCACACGTCCAAATCCGCAAACACGTCCGCCGCCGCCAAGATATCATCAGAGACATCCCGAATTTCCGAAATAAGTTTTTCAATTAAATTAGATTCTATGGCCGCGGCCTTGTCCGTTGCGGAACGAATATCGTTATCCAATTCCACAAGGCGTGGTGTCGTGAACCGCACATTGCCAACCAAAGTTTGCCGATGTATAAATCCAGATTCCGGTTGCATAAGTGGTGTTGCCTTGGCGGACGGGACCTCTATGAAATACCCGATAACATTGTTGAATTTTATTTTTAGTGTGTTTATGCCCGTCTGGGTTGCGTATTCCGCCTGCATCGCGGCAATAGTTTCCTGGGCCCCGTGCGATAATTTTCGCATATTATCAAGTGCCGCATCAAAACCATCGCGAATCACGCCACCATCGCGGAAAAATGTCGGCAAATCATCAACCAGCCCAGACCGCAACCGCAACGCCAATTCATCATGCGTGCGAATATTTTCTGTGCGTGCTGCAAGACCGGCGTCAAGCCGCGTTCCAATCATTTTAAGGTTCGGAACTTCAATCAAAAAATCGCACACATGTCGCATATCGCGCGGTGTGCCCCGCCCCGCCATCAACCGCGACAGCGCGCGCCCAACATCCGGCACACGCGACAATGCGCCGGCCACCATCGTGCGACAATCGGAATTCAAAACCATGTGTTCAATATGACCTTGGCGATTTTTTATTTCCACCGCGTCCGCCGAAAGATTACGCAGATACGCGCGCAATTTTCGCCCGCCCGCCGCGGTTTTAGTATTATCCAACACGTCCAGCAAGCACCGCCCGCCATCGTTCAGTGCTGAATCAATTTCCAAACTTTTCCAAGTTGCAGAATCGACCAAAAGTTGCGCGCCGGCATTAAACTTATACGGCGCACGAAAGGTCAATGCCGCACCGCGTTGCGTATTGAACAAATACGCGGCCAGCAACCCAATCGCAACATTTTCGCGTGTGTCTTCGGCGCGCGCACCCGAAAAGACCGCACCGATAATTGTGTCTATATCACCGCGGCGATAGATTTTATCAAACACCGGCGTTGATTTGAACATATCGCGAATATGTAAAACCGTTTCGTGTTCCGCATCCGATGCCGGATAAATTATTTCCGCCGGCGACATCCGCACCAAATCATCAATAATATCGTCCGTGCGCCCGACAAAGAATTCGCCCGTTGAAATATCGCACCCCGCAAAGTCAAAACTTTCATGCGCCACACGCACAATCGCCACCAGGAAATTCGCACTTTTCGGCGACAACAAATTTTCATCGGTCAGTGTTCCCGGCGTTAAAACACGCGTAATTTTGCGTTCGATAAATTTATGCCCGCGTTCTTTGGCCTGGGCCGGGGTTTCCATTTGCTCAACCAGCGCAAGTTTATATCCCATCCGCACCAGGCGACCAAAATAACTTTCCGCCGCATGCCACGGAATCCCGCACATCGGAATATCCGCACCGTCGCCGTCCGTCCCGCGCGATGTCAGAACCAGCCCCAATTTCGCACTTATTGTTTTCGCATCTTCAAAGAAAGATTCATAAAAATCGCCAAGCCGGAACATTAGCAACGCATCAGGATTTTCGGACTTAAAATCCACATATTGTTGCATTACCGGTGTCAATTTATTCTTGTCGGCCATCGCCAAATCCGTTATTCGTTCGGGTTTGTAATTTTAAGTGTTTCGATTTTTAATTCGGCCTCTTTCAATAACTGTTCACAATAGGCCTTTAACTTTATACCCTGTTCGTATGCGGCGACCGAATCCGCAAGTGGCATTTCGCCCGATTCCATTTTTTTGACCAATTCGGTAAGTTGTTTGTACGCGTCTTCAAATGTCAATTTATCCGTATCCATTTATAAACCCTTTGTTATACGGGTCAAAGATACAAAATAAAAATTCAACATTCCACAAAAAAACACCCATGCGGGTGTTTTTTTATTTCTTTTTATTTAATCTTTGGTACTCGCTTATCCAAAGAATATTTTGTTGTTGCACCTCATCAAAATCTTTCAAAATTTTTCCTATACTATCCTGTTTTATCTGTGACGCGGTTTTGTTTTCTTTTATGTAATATTCACTGCTACCCCACCACCTTGACAAAGACACAATATCACCACGTTGCACCTCGTCTAGGTTCCTATCCGTTCTATCTTGTGTAATGTAGATTGTCTTCCACACAGGACTCCAAAGTTTAATATGACGATAATGTTTGTCGGTTGTCACACTGTAAACAACCGCGTCTTGTTGTTCATTTTCTATAAAATCCTTTACCTTTTTACCGTCCGGCGTTTGGTAATATTGTTCAAGGTCTTCTTTGGTCATAATACACCTTTTTACTTCGTTGTTTTTGCAGGCGCAATAACAATTGACTTGGTTCGTTCGTCTGGTTTGGAACGACTTTCCAAGGTTCCACGGTCGCCAATTAATTCCACAACGTGTTCAAACAACGCCGGCACAGAATCACGCCCGATGGCCAGAACCCGCCGATTGCCCTTGGTCATAACAGATATTTTTACTTTGTCGCCGCCGTCCAAGAACTCAAAAACCTTGCGCAATTTGATTTGTAAATCGTTTTCTTCGATAAAAGGTTTTATCCAAACCTCTTTCATTTCGGTGATTTTTTGTTTTTTCTTGGCCTCGGATGCGCGTTTTTTCTGTTCATACTTGTATTTGCCAAAGTCCATTATCTTTACGACCGGCGGCACCGAGTTAGCATTTAGCTCCACCAAATCCATTCCGGCATCCATCGCCATTTGCAGCGCCTGCGCGGTCGGCATAACGCCCATATTTTGGCCGTCTGCGCCGATAACCTGAACAGATTTTGCGATTATTCTATTGTTTGTGCGTGGCCCCATGTCACGCCGTTCACGATTATTTTGCGGTTTAATTGTACGCTCCTTTTAAACTGTTATGCGCGAATTATACACGATTTTACATAGTTTTCAACAATTTTTGCACATTTTGTAGCACCGTCCAGACATCTTGTTTCGCCGCGGTTTTAAGAATTAAATAATTCGGATGGTAAATCGAAAACACGCGCGCCCCGCCCGGCCCAGCCGTTTCCGCGCCATGCCCCCGCATTAAATCTATGCCTGCGATTTCCGCCGCCGCAAGTGTCCCAAGGGTTATTATTACCCGCGGTTCAATCAATTCAATCAAACGGTTCAAAAACGGCCGCCCCAGGTCCAGTTCCAACCGCGACGGTGTGCGACCGCCCGGCGTGCGCCAAAATAGAATCGGCGAAATCGAAACATTTTCGCGTGACATACCGATTGCGCCAATCATTTTATCAAACAATTCGCCCGCCGGCCCGGATAAAATGCGTCCTGTGGCATCGTCTTCACTGGACGGGATATCGGTAATAACCAAGACGCCGTTCGGATTCGGCGCGATATGTGGCACAACCACGTTCGACACGCCCGCGCGCAGGGGGTGATTAAATTCATCAATCATACGGGTTAAAACGGCGGTTGTTGTCGGCCTTTCCGCCATCGCGCGCGCCGTTTCAATCGACATGGTCGATACCGGCGATATGGGCGGCACAACATTATTCGAAACAGTACGCACGCGCGGCGTTGCCGGTGCAGATTCGGCAACAAACCCGACCGTTTCATCGGTCAGTTCCCACTTTACGCCCGCCATAACTAAATCCCGCAAAAAATCATTATTCATCGTTGTTGTTCCTTTTTGGTTTCATTTTTACACAGCTAAAATTGGACAAGATTAGTCCAGAGTCGCGTCACACCGCCGAAGGGCGGTGCCCAGTTTTTGCGAATGCAAAATTTGCCCCGCAGGGAATTTGTCGCCGTGGCACGGTGACAAACTGTCTGCGACGCAAGTGCGGCACTTAGTTTGCACTGGATCCCGGCCTGCGCCGGGATGACGATTACCCGGATTTTTTTCATATTTCATTTATCCTTTTTAATTGTGCTTGATTTTATAATTGTTTTCATATACACTATACTATGAGCAACATAAACTCAAGGGAGTATTTTCATGAAAATAAAAAACTTTGCTTTATTGGCGGGCGCGGCCGGGTTGCTGGCGGCGTGCGGTGGTTCGACCGTGGTTGAACCGGAATCAATCGAAAACCAACGCGTTTTCTTTGCGTTTAACTCTTCGGAAATTTCCGATGCGGCGCATGATAACTTGCTTGGTCAGGCGGCATACCTTAAATCACACGATGATGTAAAGGTTCAAATTGCTGGTAACTGCGACGAACGCGGTTCAACAGAATACAACCTTGCATTGGGTGCACGTCGTGCAAACGCCGCGAAACAAGTCATTGTGAACGAAGGCGTTAACGCGAAACGTATCTCTACCATTTCTTATGGTAAAGAACGCCCGTTGGTCAAGGGAACTGGCGAAAAGGTTTGGAAATTTAACCGTAACGCCACAACGACTGTTAAATAATCAAAACGCCCCAAATGGGGCGTTTTTTCTGCACCGGCGATTGCCGGTGTTTTTTTGCCGCAAAAAGATTCCGCCTTTCGGCGGAATGATATTTTTTGTCAAACTCCCCGGCTTTTTTGATGTTTTTATGCGTTTCGGCCGGCAATTTTGTCAATAATTTCGTTTAACTGATTGCGCGTGTCAAAGGTTATTGTTATCACGCCCGCGCCGCCGCGCCGTTCGGTAATTTTAACCGGGGTACCCAGCGCGCGCCCTGCCCTTGCTGTCAAATCCTTAACGGTTTTCACATCCATTGTTTTATTTGTAAATTTGCGGTTTTTGCCGGAACGCGCCACATTTTTCATGCGCTTTTCCGTGTCCGCAACTGACAATTTTTGCTCAATAATCTCACGCGCGACCTTTTCTGGGTCTTCGGCAACAGTGATTGCACGCGCGTGCGATGCGGAAAGTGCGCCCTGCTCTACCATTTTCTTGACCGATGCCGGCAAACCGTTCAATCGCACCAGGTTCCGGATATAACTTTCGGATTTTCCAATCAAATGCGACACGTCCGCCATGCTGTATTCGCATTTGTTCATAAGATTCACGTACGCCGCGGCCTCCTCTATCGGGTTCAGGTTTTCGCGTTGCACGTTTTCAATCAGTGCGATTTCCATCGCGTTGTTGTCCGCCAAATTCTTTACCAACGCCGGAATTTCGGTCAATCCAGCCATTTTACTTGCGCGATAGCGGCGTTCGCCCGCGACAATTTCATACATATAAGGCCGATTTTTCACCGAACGCAACAAAATTGGTTGTAATACGCCCTTTTCCTTTATAGATGCCGACAAATCCGCCAAATCTTCGGCGGTGAACGTTTTACGCGGTTGGTCCGGATTTACGCCGATTTGCGCCATCGGAATTTGCCGCACGACAACGCGTTCAGTGCCACTTAAAATCGACACTTCGGGCGCGGCGCCCATTTCGTTCTGTAAATCCGTCAAAGTCCGCCCCAGGCCAAATTTTCCCATTTTATTCCCCCTTTTCTATTTTCTGAATAACCTCGGTCGCAAAGCGCAAATACGCCTGGGCACCGTTGGAATTAAAGTCGTAAAATAACGCCGGTTTGCCGTGGCTTGGTGCCTCGGCCACGCGGACATTGCGCGGCACAACCGTTTTGAACACTAAATCGCCAAAAGTTTCACGAACATTATCTTCGACATCGCGTGTCATACCGTAACGCCGGTCGTACATAGTAAGCAAAACACCCAAGACATCTAAATTTGGGTTCCATTTTTGCTGAATGCCTTTGATTGTGTTTATAAGGTGCAAAACCCCCTCCAGCGCGAAAAATTCGCATTGCAGCGGTATAATTACATGATTCGCGGTCGTCAGTGCGTTTAATGTTATATAGCCCAAATTTGGTGGACAATCCAACAAAATATAATCGTAATGTTCCATTATCGGCCGCAACGCATCGCGCAGGCGGTATTCCTTGTTTTCCATATCCAGTAATTCAACCTCGGCCCCGGCAAGTGCCTGGGTCGATGGCAAAATATGCATACCCGGAACCGCGGTCGAAAGTATATTTTCCGCCGCCGCGGACACACCCATAATCACATCGTAAACGCTTTGCGAATGCGAAGAACGCACAAACCCAAGACCCGTTCCGGCATTACCCTGGGAATCCAAATCTATCAGCAAAACCCGCTTTTTTATCGCCGCCAGTGAAGCACCCAAATTTATTGCGGTCGTGGTCTTTCCAACACCACCCTTTTGATTTGCAAATGCGATTATTTCCGTCATTTTCCACACCTTTCCTATTTTCATTTGCAAGTATATATGTGAAATTTAACACGGTCAAGAAATAAAAACAAAAATCAAAAAATATAATAAAATCAACAAATTATTTTTTGTTTCATATGAAATTTTACACACAAAATAAAAAATGTAGTAAAATCAAACAAATGCATTTTATTTCACGTGAAATTACCGGCCGAATCGCACAATTATTATAAAACCGTCACCGGTCTTAGATGGTATCAAATCATAATCGAACCGATATTTCTTTTTTGCATCGGCGATTTCGCGTTCGATTTCCCGGCCCTTTAGTAAAAAAAGCCGGCAATTTACCCCACGAACATAATCTAAAATCTTAACAAGTGGCGCAAACGCGCGCGCAGTTATAACAAAATTCCCGGCTTTTTTATCATTTTTTATCAAAAAAGCCGGGAAAAAGTTTTCAACACGTCCGTGATAAATTGTTAAATTATCAAGTTCAAGTTTTGTTTTTAATTCATTTAGAAAAGAAACTTTTTTGCCAATCGATTCGATACAGGTTACATTCCAACCCAAAACCGCCAAGACCACACCAGGGAAACCCGCACCCGAACCCAAATCGATTACATTTACACCCGCCGGCAAAACATCCGCCAACTGCGCCGAATCGGCAAAGTGCCGGTTTTCCAAGTCATTTAGCGTACTTGGCGCAACAAGGTTCATACGCGAATTCCAGTCGCGTAGAATTTCCGCATAACGTGCAAATTTTTCTTTACTATTCATATTATTATTGTAGCATAATTTTACAAATGGCAAAATTAAAAACGATATTTTTTATTGGTTTATTCGCGGCGGTCGGTATTTTGGCCTATATCGCATCGGCACGCATGGTTTCAACCGGCGATTTGGTAGAATCGGGTGATTTGCAATCGACAAAATACGGTTCTTTCTTGGCCGCACAGCATGCAATTTATGCGAACGATTTCGATAGCGCGAATAAATTTGCTGTCGATTTTGAAGGTGTAGAATACGATATCGTCAAAGAAACTCGTACGTTGGTTGAATTTTTGTCCGGTGAAATACCATCAAACATTGAAAAACTGCGCGATGATAAAACGATTATATCACGCATGATATACGATGCTTATCTTGCAAAAAATGACCGGTGGGGCGATGTGTACAAACGGTTCTATACGAACAAATCCGCCGTATACGCGCCTTTTCGTATTTGGTCTGGTGTTGGGGCAGGGCGCACAGATGAAGTTTTGAAATACATTGAAAAATCTGAATCAAACCCCGCGTGGAAAACATTTATACGTGGTCAAATTTATGCTGAATCTGGCGATTTTGAAAAGGCCGCCGGTCTTTTTGCAAATGTGCCGACCGCATTTATGAATATGAACGACTATCTTTACGTTATGTCGTTTTATCGTGCGCATGGGATGAACGAAAATGCAGAAATGTTGCGTAAGACTTTTTCTGCAACGCCTGGCGGTATGTTTTTGTCGTATTACGAGGATATTCCAGATTGGGAAACAAACTTTGCCGGTGTAAAAAATGAGTTGGCGTTCAATGTGGTTCAAAATGTTTCGCACACGCAGATAATGCTTTATTCCGACCTTTCGGTGTTGATGTTGCGTTTTGCGCAAATAATCGGTCCAGAAACGCAATTCTTTCGTGATATGGTAAACTACTACACCGGACAGTTTTTCGCGAACACACGTGGAAATTATGTGCATTATTTTGATTCTATTTCGGTGGCTAGTCCTTTCTATCTGTTCGCAAAAATGCAGACGGTGGATTCTGTGGACGAAATGAAAAAGATTTTAAGTACTCATCAACTGTTTATTCCTGCGCTGAACAAAATCGTTGCAGAATATATCAGGGCAGGGGACAAATCGGCCGCGTTGCGCACAATAAATCAAACGCTTAGTAATGAAAAACTTTCGGATTCTGGGCGTGCGTATTTGTTAAAACGGCGCGCGTTCGTGTATATGATGTTTGGCGATTTAGAGAGTGCGCAGGCCGATATTCACGATGTCGCAAAAATACAAATCGTTGACCCAGAGGTTTTGATGCTTCAGGCGCGTATTTGGGCGGCACAGAATCGCGAGATTGAAAATGCTTATGATTACGCGATGACTTTGGTAAAGCACGACCCTATGGATGTTGTCTCATGGGACACGGTCGCAGTGGTGGTTGGTGTGCGCGAAGGAAATAGTGCGGCACTTGAAATACTTGAAAAGATTGGCGGAACAGCAAATACTTGTTCCGCGTTGTTTGAGCATTTGGGCGATGCGTATGTTGTCGCTGGGAAAAAAGATTTGGCGCGCGATGCGTACAATCGGGCAATCGAACTATCCGAAGATGGTTTAACAATCGTGCCGAATATACAGAAAAAAATAAGGAAAATAAAATGAGTCAGGTTGCAAAAGAAGATGTCGTTGGTATTATTGGGGCTGGTGCGTGGGGCAGTGCAATTGCGCAACTTGTGGCGCGTGGCGGTGCAAAAGTTATCTTGTGGTCTTTTGATGGTAAGCATGAACAGTTCGGTTTAAAGCCGATGAAAAACATAAGACAAACACAAAATATGCGGGACCTGTATTCAAAATCTTGTAACATTTGGATTGCGGTTACACCGGCGGCGTTTTTTCGCGATACAATGAATAAAGCAAAAGAATTTTATACCGGCCAACCAATTATTATCTGTACCAAGGGCGCGGAACCAGATACTGGAAAATTTATGACCGATGTATTACACGAAACAATTGCGCCCAAAAAGAAAAACGTTGGTGTTTTATCTGGGCCACAGTTCGCCGCCGAAGTTGCACATGGTGTTCCAACCGGTTCAACACTTGCGGGTGGCAGGAAAATCCAAGAAGTCGGCGGGCGCATTTTCAAAGAATTGTTTTTAAGTCCGACAAAAGATGTGATAGGCACAGAAATATGCGGTGTTGGTAAAAACGCAGTGTCGGTAATAAGTGGCTATATCAAGGTAAAGGGCAGGGGAGAAAATGAATCTGCGCTTTCTATGACATTAGCCTGGAACGAGGTTGTTCGTTTGGGGTTAAAACTTGGCGCAAAAGAAAAAACATTTCTTGATTTTTGTGGGCTTGGGGATTTATTGCTGACCGCGACATCGACAACCAGTCGCAATTTTTCCGCCGGTGTTGCAATCGCAAAAGGGAAAAAGCCAGTCGGCACGGTCGAAGGCATCTCCGCGCTTAGCGCACTTGTCAAAAAAGCTGGCGAAGCACGGGTTGATGTTCCGTTTTTATCGAACATGTATAAAAAACTTTCAAAATAAATTATTCATATCGCAAACTGTCGATTGGGTTTAGTTTCGCGGCCTTTATCGCCGGGACAACGCCGGACGCAAGGCCAACGACAACCGCAACGGTTATCGAAAGCGCAACCGGCCACAGGCTAAACGGCACATTATAGCCAAGTATAAATCGCCCGATGCCTTGGGATAGGCCAACCCCAAGGACAAGGCCTATCATTGACCCGATGAAAGATATCATTATTGATTCCGCCAAAAACTGTATGATTATGTGACGTTCGCGTGCGCCGATTGCTTTGCGTATGCCGATTTCGCGCGTGCGTTCCGCAACAGATACAAGCATCATATTCATAATTCCAATCGCACCAACCAACAATGACACCGCCGCAATCGCAATCAGTAATAATTTCAAATACCCCGTAACTGTTGTCATTGTTTCCATTATTTGTCGCATATCCATAACCATAAAATCGTCTTCATCACCGTCTTTTAGGCGGTGCCGGTCGCGGAGCAGGGCGGATATTTGATCAATCACAACTGAATTATCCGCGTCTTGGTAAAGTTTAAGTGCAATCATACTAACCGAATTAGGAAAGGGGCTGCCTTGTAATCTTTTTTTAAGCGTTGTAATCGGTATCATAATCATATCGTCTTGGGAACCCATCGCAGTATCGCCGCGCTCTTTCGCAACACCAACAACAACAAAAGGAACATTTTGAATACGGATAACTTCGCCAACTGGGTTTTTATCCATTCCAAGTTCGGTTGCTGTCTTTGGGCCAATTACCGCATAGGTTGACGCGTTGCGAACAGCGCTGTCGTCAAAGAACGCGCCGTATTCGATATCTACACTTTGCACAGTTGTATAGTCTGGATACACGCCAATCATTGATGTGGCCCAATTTTTATTTCCATATACAACTTGGACTCCGGATGCCTGAACCGGTGTGATGGCCGCGACATCTGGCAATTTCGCAATTACAGCCGCATCATCGGTCGTAAGAGTTTGACGGTTTCCACTGCGCACGCCACCTATACGCGCCGCGCCCGCACGAATAACTATCGTATTTGTCCCAAGTGATGAAAATTGATCTGTGATTTCGGTTTGCACTGTTTCGCCGACCGCAACCATTATCACAACCGCCAGCACGCCGATTATAATCCCCAGCACCGTTAAAAAAGAACGAATTTTATTGCCACTTATCGAAAGCCAAGATTCTTTTATTATGTCGTTAAATGTCACGTTATTTCCTGTGTGTTTTCCGGTTTAATATCGATTCACTTTTCGGAATCGCACCATCATAATTTATTCGTCCATCGTAAATGTGTATAAGACGCTTTGCATATTGTGCTGTGTCGAATTCGTGTGTTATCATAATTATTGTTATTCCCAAATCATTGTTCAGTTCTTTGAAAAACCGCAAGATTTCATTACCCATTTTCGAATCAAGTGCGCCCGTTGGTTCGTCCGCAAGAATCAGTTTTGGTTCGCCGGCAAGTGCGCGCGCAATTGCAACGCGTTGCTTCATTCCACCCGAAAGTTGCGTTGGCAAATATGTTTCAAAATTTTCAAGCCCGACACGTTTGAGCATTTCACGCGAACGGCGGATACGCTCGTCCGGAGACATTCCGCGATACATCAGTGGCAACATAACATTGTCCAACACATTGCGCTTTGGCAGCAAATTAAAATTCTGAAAAACAAAGCCGATGTATTCGTTCCGCACCATCGCCAATTCATCGTTTGTCATATTTGTTATATTTTTCCCGTAAAGTTCGTATACGCCGGATGTCGGCGTATCCAGCGCACCGATAATATTCATACATGTCGATTTCCCAGACCCCGACGGCCCCATAATCGCAACAAATTCTCCGGACGAAATATCAAAAGTCACATCAAATAAAACCTGTTGCACGCCGCCAATTTCAAGCGGAAAACTTTTGCAGATTTTGTTCATCGAAATTATGTTTTGTGTTTTTTTCATTGTCTTTAAAACGGTCCACGGCGGCGTGCCTGGGTTGCGGCAGAACTTGTTGATTGACCCATGCGCCCAACAATTATCCGGTCGTCGGCCTTTAATTCATCAGACACAACTTGGGTTTCTGTTGGTGTAGAAAGACCCTTGGCGTATTTAATAAAAACCGGCTTTCCATCGCGCAGAACCGCGATGTATTCGTTTGGATTCACATTGTCCGGCGCATCCACGATTATGTTCTTGAAATTTCGCACCAAGAATGCCGCGTTCTGCGTTTTCCAAACATCGGTCGCCGCATCTATCATTATTGTCACAAACGCAGTCATTCCGGGCATAAGGCTTAAATCCGCGTTATCTACATCAATCACAACGGTATAGACCACAACGTTCGATGTCGTTGTTGGCGAAAGGCGAACTTGTTTCACAATACCGTTAAAAGTTTTACGCGGATACGCGTCAACGGTAAATGTTACATTTTGACCTTCTTTGATTACACCGATGTCGGCCTCGGATACCGCGGTTTCAATTTGCATTTTCGACAAATCTTCCGCGATTTCAAATAAATCAGGCGTTTGAAAAGATGCCGCGACCGTTTGACCCTTGTCCACTTTGCGCGAAATAACGGTGCCATCAACCGGCGAAGTTATTGTCGCATATCCAAGGTTCGTCACCGCGCGTTCGTATTGCGATTCCATACGCTTTACATTTTGCAGTGCTTGTTCGTAATTTGTCTGTGATTGTTCCATTTCTGCGCGCGCGATATATCCAGAATCGTAAAGCGTTTTGTTTCTTTCGTAATCGTTCCGCGCAAGGTTTAATTGTGATTTTGCTGAATCCAGTGCGGCGCGCGCTTCGTCAACGGTCGCCTGTAATACAGATGGGTCGATTTCAAGTAATAACTGGCCTTTGGTAACGTGCGAATTGTAATCTACATAGATGTTCGATATCGTACCGGAAACTTGCGAACCAACACTAACGGTATTCACTGGATTTATTTCACCGGTTGCGGTCACAACATGTTTTATATCGCCACGCGTGACACCAACCGTCACATATTCAACTTTGTCGCCGATACTTGCGATAATCCACCATGTGCCACCAATCAACAGCAAAATTATTACCGTAAGTGACCACCATTTATGTCGCCAAAGCCAACTGAAAAAGCGACGAATAAAAGAATGTTTTATTTCCTGCGCCATTTATTGTTCCTTTTCGATTTCGGATTTTATATCGCCAATGGAAAGCGCAACCGCCGCGCGCTTTACGAATAAATCATATTTCGCCGCGTTATTTTGTTTTTGTGCGGATACCAATTCCGATTGCGCCGTTTGCCAATCAAGCATTGTTGCGCGTCCAACCTTGTACATTCCCGCGGTTACGCGTTCTGATTCAGTTGCAGATTTTAGTAATGTTTCAGTTTGCGATAAAACTGTCTGCGCGGTTTTATAGTTTTGATACGCAGTGAACACATCAAGCATCGCATTATCGTTTGCGGTGCGCAGGTTTTCCGTCGCACCTTCATACGATGCCTGGGCGCTCTTTACGCCGTACATATTTGCAAAGCCCGCGAATATCGGCATAGACGCACGGATACCGATACTGCCACTGGTGTGCGAAGTATCGTTATAAATATAATCGCGATTATTATCATTCCACGAAAGTGTTCCGGTCGCACTGATACTTGGTAAATTTTTCAGGAACATTGAATTGCGGCGGTGCCACGCGGCATCTTTGTTGGCCGCCGCACGCAGCAGGTCAGGGCGCTTTTCGCGCGCAATCGCAATCAATTCATCTATGCCACGGTTTTCACGCACTGAACCGAAATCGCCCGACATATCTGCGATTGTAATCTCGCCGTCCGCAGGAAAAGAAAGTTTCGTAAGAAGTGTTCCCTTGGCAACTTCGCGATTGTTTTTTGCACGTTCTAAATCCAAATCGCGACTGGCCAGAGTTGTTTCCGCCTTTAACACATCGGCACGCGCAACAACACCGGCCTTGTATTTTTTATTTGCTGTATCCAGTGCCGTTTGTGCAACGGTGCGCAGTGACCGCGCACTTTCAACATCAGCGTCCGCGTTTAGCAATGCGTAATACGCACCAATCACGCCGTACACATAGTTTTGCACACGGTCGTCATAATCAAAACCCATCGCGCGCCATGTGGAAGATAACTGATTCAAATCCGCCAACCTTTTGCCAAAGTCAAATATCAAATACGATGCAGAAATAGACGCACCATATTCCCATGGTTCCCAATCGTGATTTTGATAGTTTTTGTTCATTGATGCACTGCCATTCACCGCGGGCAGATAATTTGCGTATCCGGCGTTTTTGTTATACCGCGCCGATTCCATCGAAAAATACGCCGACATAGTTTCAGGATTGCGACATAGCCCAAGTTCAATAACTGTTTGTAAATCTAAAACTCCGTCCGGCACACTTTTGCGCGACAAACAATCACTGTTCGCGCCATATGCGAATATAGGAATAAAAACAAACAGCAAACAAAGTTTTATAAAATTCATTCTCTCTTGACCTTTGGGCGTTTTTATTATATATTTTTTATGTTGAAAAATAAATTTATTTTGCTAGGATAAAATGGCTATGCATGGCTTGGTGGCAGAGTGGTTATGCAGAGGACTGCAAATCCTTGTATGCCGGTTCGATTCCGACCCAAGCCTCCAGTTTTGAAAGCGACAAATGTCGCTTTTTTTCTTTGTTTTCCGGGATTTTTTTATACTTGCAAAACGGTGCAAAAATTTTTAATCTGACCGGTGGAATCTTTGGAAAAATATGATTAAAAACCTTGCACTAGCAAATTTTCGCAACCATATTTCGTGCCGTTTTTCAACCGGCACGCACAGGAACGTTATCATAACAGGGGCGAACGGAACTGGCAAGACCGCAATTATAGAGGCCGTATCGATGCTTGCCGGCGACCGTGGTATGCGTGGCGCGCCAATGACAGATATTGCGCGGTTTGATGGCGACGGCGGTTTTTCAGTGATTGCGGAACTTTGTGATGATACAGAAATATGCGTGTACTTTAATCGCGGCGATTCAAACAGGCACGCAAAGGTTGACGGCGATGCGGCAACACTTTCTGATTTAGCGGCGCGAACGCGCATTGTTTGGATTACACCCCGCGAAGATAGAATCTTTATCGATGCCGCGGCCGATAGACGCGCGTTCTTTGACCGACTTGCCGCAAGTTTTGATTCTGCACATGCCGGACGGGTCGCGCGACACGCAAAACTGCTATCCGAAAGGGCGGGCGCATTAAAGGCCGGCGCAAACGAAAAATGGATTGATGCGTTGGACGCGCAAATCGCCGCAACCGCCGTTGCGATTGCCGCCGCGCGGATTCAATACGCCGGCGAAATAAATTTCTTTTTAACCGATGCCGCCGTTTCGGTTGATGGGCTGGTTGAATCTATGATTATGGAATCTGGCGCAGGCGCGGCCGAAAGAAAATATTTGGAATATTTAAACCAAAACCGCGAATTGATAAATGATAAAATGGTGTTGGACGGCGTGAACAAATCGGACTTTGGCGTTTTTAATCGCGAACTAAATTTGCCGGCGAACCTTACCAGCACCGGTCAGCAAAAAACATTACTTCTTAAAATGATATTGGCGCACGCGAAACTTGTTCATACCAAGACCGGCGCGAATCCAATTATATTACTTGATGAAGCGGTTGCGCACTTGGATAAAAACGCACGCAAAAATTTGTTTGATGAATTACGCGATGCATCGGCCCAGGTTTGGGCAACCGGGATTGATGCAGACAATTTTACCGATATTTCAGACGCAATATTTGTTACTTGCACAAAGGACAAAGTAAGTCCTATAATCGGTGAACAAGGGGAAAGAATAGATGGCAAGAATTGATTATCAATCGTTGTTGGATAACGCATTAAAGTCCGTTGTGCGCGAAGCGTTGATTCATGCGCAGATAAACGGCCTTGGGGACGGCATGCATTTTTTTATAACATTTCGTACGCATGATGCGGGTGTTGTGTTGCCGGATTTCTTGCGTATACGCTATCCCGACATTATGACGATTGTGTTACAGTATTCATATAATAACTTGCATGTGTCGGACAAAGAATTCGGTGTACAATTGACATTTGATGGGCGGCCGTTCTTTATTCGCGTTCCGTTTTCGGCATTGGTTGAATTCAAAGACCCGTCGGTTGATTTTATGCTGTCTTTCCACAAAGGCCCCGAACGCAGTGCGCCAGATAATGATATTGAATTACCCTTGGACGGCACGGGCGACACAATCCCAGACGATGGCCGCGTTGTGTCATTAGATGAATTTAGAAAGAGAAAAAAATAGTGTTTAGTGTTAGTGATTAGTGAACCGCCGGAGGTCCGGCGGTTTTATTGACTTTAAATCAAACACGAAAGCGCCGCACCAGTGTTTTTTAATAAAAACCAACCAATATGATAATTTGTTAAATACACAGTCAACATGAATATCGCAAATATACCAACAACAACCGCAACCGCGACACGCCGTCCACGCATACAATATAGTGCGATATTATAAAACAAAAACAGCACATATACATCGCCAACGATACTTATTATCCACATAGACAAACAATTAAACGCAATCGCATTTAAAATCAATATTACAGGATATATAAAGAATATTGATGCCAACCCCTTTATCGCGATTTCCCAATCACGTTCACCGCCGGTCATTTCCGACACCAACATCATCAATCCGCCACCGATAAATAATAATGCGACCGCAATCACCGGAACAATTACCACCGCTGTAAAAACCGAATTTATCGTGATTGTTGCGCCACCAATAAGTTTTATCCCCAGTACCGCAAGACCACCAAGCAATCCGTATATAAACGCCTTTAACATAGATTCTTCGATATCGCCGTCGGCAACAATTTTTGAAAAGAACCTGCGCGGGTTTATGATGACATCTCGTATCCCCCGATACCAATTTTTTATTTTCTTCATGATGCGCCCCTTTCCTTTATTTGATTATTTATATTTTTGCTTTATAATAAAAAAAAATCAATGGAAAAAGACATGAAGAAAATTGCTATCGCCGGACGGCCAAACACCGGCAAGTCAACTTTGTTTAATGCCCTGACGGGGACGCGTGATGCATTGGTACACGATCGGCCTGGGGTTACGCGCGACACGATTTGCGGAAAAATTCTTGGACGCGAAGATTGTATGCTGTGCGATACAGCGGGGCTTGAAAACGCACGTGCAGGGATTGCCGCCGATTCAACCAATATGGCGATTGATGCGATATCTGGGGCGGACGCGGTTCTGTTCGTGGTTGATGGTCGCACTGGATTATTACCCGAAGATATGAATTGGGCACGCGCGGTGCGGCGCAAAACTAAATCACCGATACTGCTGCTTATCAACAAGACGGAATCAGGGCGGCGACTTGGCGATGTTCATGAGTTTTATAAACTTGGGTTCGGCGAACCTGTTTTGATTTCGGCGGAACACAAACGCGGATTTGATGAAATTTTCGAATTTATAAATCGTGTCGCGCCGGCGGAAAATGCGGCGGACACAACGGTGGCGGACACACGCGTTAAAATCGCAATTTTGGGTCAACCTAATGTTGGAAAATCTACATTGGTAAATCGGGTACTCGGCGAAAATCGCCAGATTGTAAAAGATGAACCTGGGGTTACGCGCGATACGGTAAAGATTCCTGCGCGGTTTTATGGGCGCGATATCTTGCTTATGGATACGGCGGGATTGCGGCGAAAATCTAATGTGCGCGATGATGTGGAAACTTTATCTGCGCTAAAATCATTGGATGCAATTGAAAAGTCCGATGTTGTGATTTTGGTTGTTGATGCCACACGCGATATTGAAAACCAGGCGCTGGGTATCGCCGCGCGTGTTTATGATGCGGGGAAAATTTTGTGTGTCGCGTTGAACAAGTGGGACTTGGTGCCGGCGGAAGAACGCGATGAAAAATTATTAAAACTTAAACACCATTTCACAAATTCTTTTCATCAGATTATAAAGCCGATGATGCTTGCCATTTCTGCGGAAACAGGGACAGGCGTGCAAAATATGTTCAAACGAATTTATGAACAGTGGGATATTTCCACCGCGACCGCGCCGACAAGTTTAATAAACAAAATTATCGGCGAATTGGTTGAATCGCGCCAGCCACCTATGTCGCGCCTTAAACGGCCAATGAAGATAAAGTTTGCATCGCAAACAGGCCGGCATCCGATGCGCATTACGATAAATGTTGGTGGTGCATCGGATATACCGGAATCTTATACACGATACTTGCGTCGTGGAATTGCGAACGCGTTGCACTGGGAACATTTGCCGATAATTATTGAATATAAGAAAGCCGATAATCCGTTTAGTGATTAGTGTTAGTGGTTAGTTCCACTAAAATCCCCTTGACCGAAAATGCCGATTCATGATATCATAAGAAATGAATCAGATGGGAATCTGGTTCGGGGCCCTGAGAAGCCCATATGAAGTCGGCACATTATGTCGTAATCCGCGTTTCAATTCGCATTTTTCCGATATTCTGTGCCGAAATCCTATTGCCCCGCATGCCGGGGTGCCTGTGGTAAATATATAAAGGCCACAGGGGTCATGACTTCATATGATTTCTCAACACCCCGACACGTCCCATTTGGTGACGTTTTTTTTAACAACAAAAAATCTTTGTCATTGCGGCCCCCGCGCCGCAATAGGGCGTTACAAAAATCCCTATTCCGGACCAAGTCCGGAATGACAAAAACAACACAACAATTCCACTTCGCCAAGGCTTCGTGGCGCAGGTGCCGTGGCTTTGTGGGACAAACAAACAAAAGGGAGAAAAAGAATGAGAAAAACATTGATAACAACTTCACTAATCGCGGCGTTGATGGCAATGCCGGCGTTTGCGGACCCAACGGCCCAGGAACTATTGGACCAGAAAACAGTTACATCAAAATACTATGTCGATACCACAAAACAAGATATAATCCCAACGGACAAGGTGTTATTTATAGAGGGCGATGGAAAGGCTATCCCCGAAGATATTTATGTTCCGGCATTGGTTTTGACTAACTCCGCCGGAACCATACTTAATGGTAATACGGTCGGTATGTTGGATCAAGGAACGTTGACGAGCGTTTTGGGGAGTAATAATGCTTCTAAACTAAGATACTATACCGCCGCAACTTATGATAACTTTGTTCCAACGGTTCGTGCCGTGGCAACTGAATTAAGTAGCATATGGACCAAACTTAATGACACCCTTTCATGGTCATCAACACAAACCAGTGCTGTTAATGCATATGATACGGATTTCGGTGGTAAAGGAATGTGGCCGTCCGCCGATTACGATAAATACGTAGTCGGTTCGTCATTGGCACAGGGACTTGCGCTGAAACAAAACATTATTGCCGCGGGAACATCGGGTAATGTTGTTACATATACCGGCACGGCGGGACAGGTTGGTTCGGTTGGTGTGTATAATGGTTCCACAACATACAATTCATCAACCGATTCGGGTAAACTTGCAACCGCGGGTTTTGTAGAAACGAAACAAGAAAAACTTACCTGTGCGGGGTATGTTGATGGACATGCGAACGATGATAATTATTGTTGGTTGTATAGTTTGGAAGAACCGCAAGCCCCCGCACCGAGTTGTTTGGCGAGTGGTGAACCATGTGGCGGTGACGATAGTCTGTGTTGTTCGGGTCATTGTTCAGGGAAGGGTTGGACATGTGGCGACTTATGATTACAGCATGTTTAACACATAAAAAAATCGCCGATTGGCGATTTTTTTTATAATTTATCTCTGCAAACGCAAACCCGATGGGATTTTACTTCTTTTTGTTTTCTTTTTTCAAATATTCTTCCAACCAATGATTATCAAAGTTTAATGTGCGAACATCACGGTTATTTAGTAATTTTTTCTGAAGCGGGATTGTTGTTTTTACACCTTCGATAACAAATTCGTCCAGTGCACGTTCCGCACGCATAATACATGCAGACCGCGTTTGCGCATGAACAATCAATTTCGCAATCATTGAATCGTATGTTGGCGGAATTGTGTATCCAGTGTAAACCGCGCTGTCCACGCGAACGCCAAGTCCGCCCGACGGTGCATAAAGTGTAATTTTGCCGGGGCAGGGGACAAAGTCCGTTGGGTCTTCGGCATTGATACGAAATTCAATCGCGTGGCCGTGCGGAATCACGTTCGCCTGGGTATAGCCAAGTTTTTCGCCTGCCGCGACACGGATTTGTTCGCGCACCAAGTCAACGCCATAAACCATTTCGGTTACGGGGTGTTCGACCTGCAACCGCGTATTCATTTCCAAGAAATAGAACTTGCCATCTTCGTACATAAATTCAAATGTGCCGGCGTTGGTATAGCCCATCTTCTTTGCCGCGTTTTTGCAGATTTCAATCATATCGTCACGCTGTTTCTGGGTAAGCGCGGCGGCAGGGCATTCTTCCATCACCTTTTGATTCTTGCGCTGTAATGAACAATCGCGTTCGCCAAAGATAACGACATTGCCGTGTTTATCGCCCAGAACTTGGAACTCTATATGCCGCGGGTGCAGCAAAAGTTTTTCTATATAAAGTGTATCATCGCCGAAACCACTGCGCGCCTCGTTCTTGGTAATCTCAAACGCCTCATGCATTTCGTCCGCAGACATAACAGGGCGCATACCGCGACCACCGCCACCGGCCGATGCCTTTAACATAACCGGATAGCCGATTTTTTTCGCCCATTTTAACGCATCTTCGACCGTATCGACCGCACCATCGGACCCCGGCACAACGGGCAGGCCACATTCAATCGCGGTTTTCTTGGCATTTACTTTATCACCCATTTTATTTATCATCGCCGCGTCCGGCCCAATCCAGATTAAACCATGCTGTTCAACCTTTTGCACAAAGTCCGCGCGTTCAGACAAAAAACCATATCCCGGGTGAATCGCGTCCGCGTTGGTCAGCAATGCCGCCGTCAATATCGCAGATTCATTAAGGTAAGATTCCTTGGACGGTCCCGGTCCAATGCACACAGATTCGTCCGCCAGTTGCACATGCATCGCATCACGGTCCACGGTGGAATATACCGCAACCGTTCGAATACCCATATCGCGGCACGCGCGAATTATTCGCAACGCAATTTCGCCACGATTGGCAATTAAAACTTTCTTTATTTTTGGCATAGTTTTTCTTATTCAATAATTATCAATGGTTGGTCAAATTCAACGGCCTGGCCGTCCGTGACCAAGATTTCTTTGACAACGCCGTCTTTGTCGGACTTTATCGGGTTAAAGGTTTTCATCGCCTCTACCAAAATCACGGTATCGCCGGCCTTGATTGATGCGCCAACCTTGGTGAACGGCTTTGCACCCGGTTCCGGTGCAAGGTACGCAACACCAACCATTGGCGATTTCAGTGCATAGCCCGATGTGGTCGCATCGGCGGGTTCGCTGTTTGTGTGCTTTGCGTTTTCAGAAACCGGCAATGTCGGCATTGTAATACCAGATTGCTTTGAAAGATGAATATGTTTACGATACACGCCAAACAAAAACTGGCGTTCCAAATCAAGTTCAGTGATTCCCATATCGTCCATAATTTTTGACATGGATTCCACAGTTGAACGAAATGACATTTTTTAATCCTTTTGTAAAAATTCTTTTATGTTACCCGAATTTTAATCTTTAATACCCCAATTGTCAAGGAACGGGGTCAAAACCAAAGCCCCCGCCCGGGCGACAGCGCAGAATTCTGCGCATTCCCAAACACGCGCCACGAACAAGCCCGTATCGCGAAATCGCTGTTTTGGTGTATTCACTGCATGTCGGGGTAAAGCGGCAGACCGCGCGACCACCGAACGCCGGCGATATAAAATGTTGATAAAACCAGATTAAACCAAGCCCGATATAGGCCGGAATTTTACGAATTTTTTGCATTTTTGTTTGCTTTCTTTGGCCCATATTTGCGCATAATGTGGGTTAGTGCCTTTTCCATCGCAATCCGTCCCGCCGGCCGCGTTGCGTCCAAAATCATATGGCGGGCGATAAAGATATAATCGAATTCTGGGCACATAAGCCGTTCGTGATACCGCACCCAATCGCGCAGTAATCGCTTTGCCCGATTACGTTGAACCGCAAGTTTGAAAGTGTGCTTGGTCGCCATAAATCCAACGCGCGGATTGGTCGGAAAGCGCGCCGGCTTTGCCCGAACGAAAAAAAACAGTGCCTTGGCCGACGGGTCTTCGTCGGTTGTATGAAAGTCTGCATGTGATTTTATTGTATCGCGCATGTGTCTAATAATAGCAAATTATCTACAAAGTCAAATAAAAAAGGTTTTTATCGCCTGACCCCTTGATTTTTCGTATCCACGCGTTTATAGTAATGGCGAATTATTTCGAAAGGGGCAATGTATGTATAACTGGCTTATGAAGTTTTTTTCCGCAGATATGGCGATTGATTTGGGAACGGCGAACACTCTTATTTATGTTAAGGGTCGCGGAATCGTGCTAAACGAACCGTCGGTTGTGGCCGTCGCAGAAAACAGATTACTGGGGCGCAAGGAAATCCTCGCCGTCGGGGCCGAAGCAAAGCAAATGTTCGGGCGGACACCGGGGTCAATTACCGCCGTGCGACCGCTGCGCGATGGGGTTATCGCGGACTTTGAGGTTGCCGAAGAAATGATTAAATACTTTATTCGCAAGGTCCATCATCGCAGTCCGCTGACCGCGCCACTTATTATTATATGCGTGCCGTCGTGCGCGACCCAGGTGGAACGCCGCGCTATTCAAGAGGCCGCTGATGCCGCCGGTGCGCGCAAGGTTTATATTGTCGAAGAATCAACCGCCGCCGCAATTGGCGCGGGACTGCCGGTGGAAAAGCCGTTGGGATCTATGGTGCTTGATATCGGTGGCGGCACGACCGAGGTTGCGGTTATGTCGCTTGGTGGAATTGTGTATTCTAACGCCGTTCGCACCGCCGGCGACCAGATGGATTTGGATATCATCGAATTTGTGCGCAAGAATAAAAACCTGCTGATTGGGGAAAACACTGCCGAAGAGATTAAGAAAAAAATCGGCACGGCGATTTCGCCAAAGGACAAGGCAAACGAACTTACTATGAAGATAAAGGGCCGCGATTTGCTGTCGGGGACACCGCGTGAAACGGTTATCACAGAATCGCAAATTGCATCGGCACTCGCGCAGACGGTTACAAAAATTGTCGATACGGTGCGGCACGCGTTGGAACTAACACCGCCGGAATTGTCCGCCGATATCGCCGATTTGGGTATCGCAATGACTGGTGGTGGTTCATTGCTGCGCGGGCTGGACGCGGCAATTCGTGCGGCGACGGGTTTGCCGGCGTTCTTGGTTGATGACCCACTGGCATGTGTCGCACGGGGCAGTGGTTGTATGCTGACCAGTTTGGATAAGAATAAACATATCTTGCAGACGATGTACTAAGTGTTAGTGGTTAGTGTTAGTGTAAGTGAGAAGTGGAACGGCGCGGATGCGCCGTTTTTACTTTTGGGTGCGAACCACACGGACTTCTTTCCTATGGTATTTTTGGGTTTTTCATTGCAGCATTTCGGACTGTTTAGTATAATAATGACTGCAATGGAACCGGTCAGAGTTCGCAAATGTTCCTTAACAAAGGTAAAAACTAATGTTTAGCCGGGTAATCACAAATAATCCAATACCACAAACGGTTATAAAAACACTGTATCGTTACTATGAACAGCCACAAAACCCTATGACAATTGGTGAAATGTATTTGTTGTTGAAACTGATTCTGTCAAAAATGGAAGATGAATTGGAAAAAATGGGAATCGATATCGAACGCGAATTGATGGGAACGGTCGATAGTTTTCCGCAAGATGAAACCGAGCACTAAATTCTTGCAATCGGGATTTTCTTTGTTATAATGCCCTTTGTTTGGGTGGTTAGCTCAGTTGGTTAGAGCGTTACGTTGACATCGTAAAGGTCGTTGGTTCGAGTCCAATACCACCCACCATGAATTTTTCCCGGTTAGCCGGGATTTTTGTTTTTATAGTTTCATTATGGTACAGAACTACGAAATTTGGATTTTTCCGGATTTCCGCCACCTTGGAGTTTTCGTAACCAAAGAATAACTCTACAATAGTCAGGTGGTACCGAAAGTGAGACGTGTAAATATAAAAAATCTGGTTTTGCGGAATAAAATTTATTACTTTCGCATTTCTTTTTTGAAAAGTGATGGTAAGATCGGTTCTATAAAAAAGAGCTTGGGAACAAGTGATTTGAGCCTGGCTATTCAAAGGTTGGCATTAGCGAAAAAGGAATATGATATGCGTATCAATGGCGTTGAATTAGATATCACAAATCCAATTAGTACAGATCTGTATTTGAAACAACTTGCACAAACAGATGAAGATCGTGCAAATATTATAGAAGACGAATACAAGAATTTATCAGACATTGAAGTCATCGATAGGTACTTCAAATGCGAAGAGATTATGATACTAAGCAAAACGGACAGTTATGCCGCAGTGACAGAACGTTATGCCGCACGCAAAGCTGCGGAACTAGAACGTAATAAACTTTATATACTAATCCATCATATTAGGGCAAAGAAAAATCCTGACATCAAAAAAAGATTTGCCGATTGCGAAACACTATTTATCCCAAGACAAATAACATGGGATCAAATGTCAAACAGTAATGTAGGGTCGACAATCAACAATCACTATGTGCCGCAGTACTTTACCCAAGTGCCGAAGAATACTATACGAGAAATTTTGACAGAATCATTAGCACGCAATAGTAAGACCACACAACAACGTTTTCCAAAAACACTAACAAATTTATTGAAACCGGTAAATTTATCTTTGGATGATGACTATTCAAAAATGAACGATAGAAAAGTTGTAGCAAAAATCGTTGAAGAGCTAAAAAGCAGAACAGATCTGAATAACGATTCAAAAAACAAAACCATGGATGTATTACGCAAAGTGATAAAACAGGCTCATAAAAAAGAACCCGATTTTTATATGGAAGATGCTTTACTTTATTATACCGAAAGGTTACCAGAAACACCTGCTGGCGAAAAGAACGTATACGGTGTTTTTGATGATACACAACTGGCACAAATATTTGATCCGAAACACGATTTTTTCAAAAAGAATCCTGATCAATTTTTAGCATGTTTGCTGGCTTTGTTTTCTGGTAGTAGAACAAATTTTGGAATAACATTACAGTTTGGCGATATTGTTGAACAAGACAAAATTCAATGTATATGGTTTCGTGAGAATCATGATAAGAAAAACAGAAAAAGCAAAGCAAGTGAACGTAAACTACCAATAGCACAACAATTATTAGATTTTGGATTTGTAGACATGATCAAAGCACGTCAGAAAAAAATTGGTGCAACTGATACAGATTTTATCTTTGAGCGTGCGGCAGGATTGAAGGGCGATCCTGCTAAAAAATTTATGGCTCCGTGGTTGCGGTTTATACGTAAAAAATTAGGAATTGTAACAAAAGATGGTTGCATGTACACATATCATTCTTTTCGTGACACAGTGAGTAAACGCACAAAAAAACAACTAAACATAGACGACTCTCTCATTGATGATATTATTGGTTGGGAAGGAAAAAGCATGCGGGACAAACACTATCTCAAATACAACACAGAAGAGATAAAAGCCCAGGTTGATAAAATTGTATACCCGGAAGAAATCCTTCATTTGAATTATTGGAAGAAGGTGATTCCAGATCTTTATATCAATCCAGAACACATCGATAATAAACGAGGAAAATATAAACCGCACATAAAAATTGATTGATTGCACTAAGGGGGCGGCATGATAAATTTGGGATCTTAGTATTTTCTATTTCCGAATTTATCCACCCGCACGGTACCAAGTGCGGTATGAACAACCACTTCATCACCAGCATGATAGGCAGCCTTCGCATTCGGAAAAATTTGACTTCTTCCAGTATCTGTTTTTACTACAATATCGTTATCTTTTCTTCTATAGCTCAAATTACTTTTTGTTTGCATATGATATCCTTTGTTTTTTATTAGAACTGTTTTTTAGTAAAAACATATTGCAAAAAAGCTTGATTTATATGATACTAATCCTGACACAAAGGGTATATACCATGAGAAAAATTCTTTTTGTTGCTATTTCTGTTTTGGGAATAATTTCAACATGTTTGGCTACTACTGATTCTGTTGACATTTATTCTCTAGCTCAATCAAAAAATGTAACTGAACTGAATAACGTTGAAAACATAGATATTGTTGATTCCAATGGTAATACCGCATTATGTGTTGCAATAAAAAATGGTGATGTTGATACCTATAACGTTTTGAAAACCGCAGGTGCAAATACGGGACATAAATGCGTAAAAAACATACCTGCTAAACAATATGAAAATTTTATAACCAAGGCTGCGACAGGAAATAAATCGTGGTCTTTTTTAGGATTGGGTAAATGGGCATGGGCTGCTATCGGTGCTGGTGTTGCTGGTGGTGCTGTTGCGGCTAGCATGGGCGGCGGTAGCGGAAGTGGTGGCTCCGGAACAACCGAAGAACCGTGTGCTGATTATTTATATACAGATTCATCTCAATGTCCAGCAGGTTATACGATTGGTAGCTCTTGTCAATCTGGTGATATAACAAAATACAAATGCGATATGACCGTGACGTGTCCATATACTAATACTAGTTGTGAAGCAGGTTTTCACACAACTGGTAACACTTGCCAATCCGGTAACACGATTTATGTGGAATGTGCTGCAAATGCTTGTGCTGGTTACGATTATGTAGAGGGGGATACGTGTCCTGACGGTTGGACAATGGGTGCTTCTTGTTTGGCAGGAACAATAACTAAATATCAATGCAATTGGGTCGCAACGTGTCCTTATAATACCACAGAATGTACTGGTGGCTATGTAGAAACAGGAGAAACGTGTCAATCTGGATATATTTTATATAAGGAATGTACCCCCAGAACATGTTCATATGACACGACAGAATGTACTGGTAGATATGAAGAAACTGGTAATACGTGCTTATCGGGTGAAACACTGTATAAAGAATGTAGAGAAAAAACTTGTGCCGCACATGCGACACTAACCGACACAGGTTGTGTTTGTGAACCTGGTTACATGGCTTACGTCGAAGGTATCGGCTGTCAAAAGTTATTTACAATAAACAACACTACATATAATGAAATAGCCGGTGTTCATATTGCAAATATAGAAAATCATACAGATGATCCTATCGTGATAACAGTGACTGGTCCTTTCGGCAACACAGCTGTGGTATCTGCTACTAACACAACGACAGATCCTCTACATTATCAAATAAATGTTTTGAATGAAGGAGATGGAGACATACGTGGAATAGGAAGTACGATAGCTAAATCATACAATAACACACAAAGCACAATTGAAGGAGATTTTTATATAACGAATACAGGGAATGGTGATATTTATGGATTGCGTTCAAATTATAATGCTTATACTTACGCATCACCATCCACTGCCTCATTACACATTCCACAAACAACAGGACATTTACAGATAACAAATAATGGTGATGGTAGTATTTATGGAATGCAAGGTTCTACTTCAATGTACAATTCGTTCTTTTTTGCAAATCTGAGCAGTTCCAACAATGTTACAACAGAAGGTATAATTACCATAGATAATAACGGACAAGGAGATGTTTATGGTATATATTCAACTGATGGATCGGCTATTTATAACGCATTTACCCGGGTTCTTGAAACATGTATGACCTCTCACGCTGGCGATTCTGTTGGTACTATAGAAATAACAAACACTGGCGACGGAAACGTGTACGGTATATATTCTGAAAATATGCCAGTTTATAATACATACAATAGTAGTGCCTATTATACTAATGTTGGTGGTTCAACTAATAGAACAAGAGGGGATTCAAATGGCTATATCAATATAAATAATAACGGTGAAGGGGATGTTTTTGGTATATATGGAAAGGATAATAACATATACAACAAATATTGTTATTTTTCAATTAGTGATAGTTCTTATTATTGCGATGGTGATGCAATTATAAATATTTACAATAATGGTAGCGGAAATACTTACGGTATATATTCTGATTCTGGTAATGTAAACAATCATGATATGAATTATGTTTCTGGCACAGAACAAATAAATTTATATACAGACGGAACAGGTAATGTATTTGGTATGTACGGAACAAATGGCTCCACAATCAAAAATACAGGAACGATAAATATAAGAAATGTAGGAACAGGAATGACCTTTGGAATGTTCGGAGATGTCGGATCAACAATTATCAATTCTGGTTCAATATACATAAGACGTCAATATTATAATGATCCAGATGGAATTACTCATAACCCTACTGGAAGTGCAGGATATACATTTGGTATATATGCTAGAGCAAATAGTTCGGTTTATAACACTCATATTATCAGCATCGATTCAACTGGTGATATTTATGGGATTTATGCAGAACCAGGTTCAACAGTTTCTAATACAGGCTCAATATTTTTGAACGGTGATTCTTGCTTTGGTGCAAGTTGTAATATGGGGCATTATATAGTTTTGAATGGCTCAACCTTATATAATTCCGGTCTGATGATGGCTCCGCAAATGAACTTGAATTCTTTTGGTGGTAATGTAACAGCTGGTCTTGGTGCACAATTTGTAGTTGAAAATGAATTGTCCGGCGATTTGAATATTTCCAGTGAGTTAGTCCAGAACGGCAATCAGACAACATACATAGCAGAAAATATGATCAATGCTGGAGATGTGTCTGGATTGAATGTCAGTTCTGGTTCTGCTATGTTTGATGCTTCTTTGGCGGATAATGGTCATGATGTTGTAATGCAGATGAAAGATTTTGAGAGTTTGACAGATAATAAGTCATTGGCTGCATTCTTGGCTAACAACTATACAAATGGTAATGGGCTGGATTTGTTTGCTACTCTGAAATCTATGGAAAATATGTCTGCATTCAATAGTGCTTTATCTGGAATGACTGGTTTGAACACATTTACTCAGTTTGCACATGAAGATTTGTCTGCTATGCGTGAAATCAGCTTTTCTATGAATAATAAACTGTTTGAAAATTCTGATCGTGATAGTTTTGATATTTCTGACAGTACTGGTTATTTCTCGTTCAGTAACAGTCATAATAGCGGTTCTGGTCAGTATGGTATCTCAAGTGAAAAGATAGCTGAAAATTGGAAACTTGGATACGGTATGGCGATGGCAAATATCAATACTGGTGATGGGGACAATATGCACAGACAAAATAAAATGTGGCTGTTCTATATGCCGGCAACCTATACTAATGATGGCTATGAATTGGTTGTGGCTTCTAAGGCTGGTTTTGCTAATAGTGAATACAGCCGCAGAGGATACAATAACATAAACTATGAAGGTTATATAGAGAAACGAATCTTTGGGCTTATGGGCGATCTTAGGTATCCTTTGACATTTGGAAATTGGACTTTAGCCCCCGATGTCGCTTTCAATACCATAGTTTACACCCAGAGCGGACATGAAGAAGAACAAGAATTCAGTTTGGTTATTCCAAACGACAAAACTGTCTCTATTGAAGCAGGGTTAGGATTATACACTAAATATGAAAAAACATTTGAAAGCGGATCCAGATTGAAATTGAATTCTGGCTTGATGGCGTATCGTGAATTTGTGGATACATACGATATAAAACTTGGGATACGTGGTATGGATGGAACCTTTAGCCTGTACAACAATGATTACGAATATCGTGGTGCAGCAAGTTTTGGGGTTGATTATATAGCTGGTAGGTTACGTTTATATGGCAACGCACAATATTTTATGGACAATGCCAACTATATGAATTTCAAAAGCGGTATCAGTTATCGGTTCTAACAAAACAACCATAACGAACAGAAAAACGCTCAAACCTGGGCGTTTTTTATTGTCAAAACTAGGTATACTTAGACTATACAAACAAAAAGTGTACAAACAGAGCTTTTTTCTTGACTTTTAGACACAAAATCGTATAATCTAAACAGAGTAAAAGAGTTAGTTTAGAAAAAAGAGGTAAAAAATGAAATTCTTGTATGCTCGTGTTAGTTCATTGGGGCAAAATATTGAGAGGCAGACTTTGAACGAAAAAGACTTTGATCGTGTGTATACGGATAGATGCAGTGGTAAAGATAGAGAACGTCCTGAATTGAAAGCCATGTTGAGCAATTTGAGATCAGGAGACGAAATCACATGCCATAGCTTAGATAGATTGGCTAGAAATATGTTTGATTTGCAGTCATTAGTAAAAGAGATCACAGATAAAAATTGTTCGGTGGTGTTTGTGAAAGAGAATTTGCGATTTGAACCAGGAAAAAACAGCCCAATTAGTACGTTGATGTTACAAATTTTGGGTAGCATCTCAGAGTTTGAGAAATCGTTGATCAAAGCTCGTCAGGCAGAAGGTATAGCCATCGCAAAGCTAAAACATAAATTCAAGGGCGGAAAAAGAAAACTGACAGACTACCAGATTGAAGAATTGAACAAAATGATTCATAAAAAAACACTAACTGTATCTGGTGCAGCGGAAAAATACGGAATTTGCAGAGCATCTGTTTATAACTATTTGAAAAACTACTAAAAGAGTAAAAAATGAGTATAGGTGTCAAATTTGATTGGGTAAATGGGGGTAAAGACGTAGTAATTTCATCATTGTCTGGAAACCATTTATATACCGTGCAGAATGCAAGAGTGGCTTTTTATAATTCTGACGGTTCAATCACTGTTAGGGGAAATGCCTATGAGACTGTAAAATTTTCCCCTAACGGTATAAGATCCTTTTCATAACTTTATTGGCGTTCTACGGGCATTTTTAGCGATTTCTACACTATATTTTGTCCGTAGAACACCTGCTAGATCATTGTAGGTTTTTACAGCACGTGTTTTTCTTTGATTTTTATTCCGTTTTTTCTGTTTTCGCGGCTTTGGAGGAGTGAATAATGTCCGCGGAGAATATATCTTATCTGTGTGCAATACCAGTTCTTTTTTATCAACCAGATCCGTCCAAGTTGGTATTTCGTGAACTGGCTCGTTGTCGGGCTTGATTTTCAATATATATGGTCGCTTAGGAATATCGTCAACAGATTCTTCAAGGGGATCTAACCAATCTTCAACAACAGGAACCCTAACAAGCCCGTCAATCAATTCTTTGGTGCAATAATATATGGGGTGCCAAATATCTTTATAGGGGATAAGTTGCACAAGGTAATCGACGTTCCCATACAAATGGTGTTTCTTTTTGAATCCAGCACAAGCCCTTTGCATACAATCTTCTAAAACATCAAATGGTACCTGCACACCAGATTGATCCATAAACGTTCCCAATACATGTACATGCAAAGGTTCTGTTTCTGTCTTGTCCTCACAAAACGCATCAAAATCGTAAAGATATTTATAAAATTGTCTTTTGTGATTCAATAGGTGTTTTTCGAACAGAATCAATAAAGATCCAATTCTATCGGCAAAGATTCCTATATCATGCGTCTTGAATTCATAAGGTAAATTTATAGTAATGTGGTAAAAAGGGGTACCGCGGGGGATTTTATCAAATAGTTCTTGTTGAATAGTTTCTAAGTCCTTTATCAACATCTCTTCTTTTCTTTCTTTATTCATTGTTATATTCCTATTGTATAAATTATCTATTAGGGGGAAATTACGATAAAATTTTTACTGGAGAACAGTCGGAGATTCCCCAGTGTTTTTTCCAGATTTCTGCCGATCACATAGCCGCAATGGTTCCCGTTTTGATAGTTGGGTGACAGCTTTATCGGTCTTTTGTATACCTGGCGTTGCCGCGAAACATCCAGGTAGATTTTTTACTTGAAATTACATTGTTTTTTCCTATCTTTTGTACTGATTAAATTTCCGAGAGCTCGTGAATGGTATAAAAAGCACCTAAGCTAACATGGCTCTGGATTTCAGTTTTGTTCAAATAATAGTTACCTGCGAGATTTCTATCCTAAAAAGAAGAAACCCCAACAAGCAATTCGCAAAACTTGGTGGGGTTACATCAGTGAAACTCAATAACAAAGTCTGCGAATTTATTTAGGCAAAAAACCGGTCTGATCTTTCACTGATGTCCGGTTCATTGCTTTTTCAAATACTTTTTACTTTCTCATGTTCTAAATTCTTTTTATGTATTCGTATTTATTATGTAGCTCAATTTCTATTATTTCTTGATATTCGTAATGTTATATTTTTTTATTATTGTTTTTTTATTTCTTTATCGTTTACTGTGTATACTTTATAAAAACCAACAGAACATCAGTAACGCGACACAGAATAAAACATCTGAATTTACCGAGCATCCCGTTTGATTCACAAATTAGAACTATTGTTGCATTGAAAATATACTTTGTCTGAAATACACAGTGAAAAAGCTCAGAAAAAACAAGCATGAAATGTTATAAAGGCGTGGGCGATAGTAATAACTAACAAAAAACTTTGCCCGTCTATTGACATTAGCATTTTTTCAAGATATACTGTGCCACTGAAAGCTTTGGGGTACATTTAGTGGTGCAAAAATCACAAAAATGGTACCAGGGAAAACAAAAAAGGGCGGTTTTTGGCGTCTTTCAGTTTTGTGGGAACGAGACCAATACCACCCACCACACTTCGCGTCTACGACGCTTCGTGTGGCAGGCCACGAATTTTCACCGAAGCGTAGCGAGGGCTGAAAATTCAGTGTCGCCCGTAACCTTGGCGCTTGCGCCACGAAGTTTTAACGAAGTGGCGAAGGCGGACGCAAAGCCGAGATTCTTTTAGGGAATAAATACAATGAAACGAATGCAAATATAATTTTGAAAAAAACTTAAACGGGATTCGGATGGACGCCCCGTTTGGCGTCATTTTTTATAAATAAAGGAACAAAACAATGGGCAAAAAATATCTTATTACATCTGCGTTACCATATATAAATGGTGAATTACATATTGGTCATTTGGTTGGTTGTTGGTTACCATCTGATGTATACGCACGGTTTTGTCGCGCAATAGGGCGTGATGTTTTGTATATTGGTGGTGCGGATGAACATGGAACACCGGCACTTGTTGGTGCAATGAAAGAAAAAATGCCCGTTTTAGAATATACTAACAAATATTATGAAAAACATTTGCGTGCAGTATCTGATTTTAATTTATCATTTGATTTGTATGGACGGACACATACAGAATTACAAGAAAAATTAATTCATGATTTATTCACACGTCTTGACGAACAGGGCTTAATTGAAGAACGCGAAACAGTGCAGCCTTTTTCTGTGGATGATGATATGTTTTTGGCAGACAGACAACTTGAAGGAACTTGTCCGAAATGTGGTTATGAAAAAGCACGTGGCGACCAATGTGATAATTGCAGCGCAACATATGAAGCATCCGAATTACTAAATCCACGTTCTGTAATTTCAGGATCAACAAATATTGAAATGCGTAAAACAAAAAATTTATTTTTCCTTGCTTCTAAGATAGAAGATGTTTGGCGTAAATGGTTGCCACAACATGCACCCAAATGGTCCAAAACGGCGTCTTCTATTGCAATGGGCTGGGCAAACGAAGGATTGCGCGATACAAGTATTACGCGCGATTTGAAATGGGGGATTCCGGTAAATAAGCCGGGATATGAAAACAAAGTTTTCTATGTGTGGTTTGATGCGCCGTGGGGCTATGTTTCAATTTCGCAAGCTGCGAGAAAAGATTGGGATTCTTGGTGGAAAAATCCAGATTGTTTTTATGCGCAATTTATGGGCAAAGATAATGTAAAATTTCATTCTGTGTTTTTTCCTGAACAACAATTGGCGATGAACGATAATTGGAAAACAGTAGATTTATTAAAAGCCGTTAACTTTCTAAACGCTGGAGGAAGTAAAGTTGCAAAGTCAAGTGGAAACGGAATTTTCTTAGATAAAGCCCTAGATATCGCACCAAGTGATTGCTGGCGTTATGCCTTATTAGCATCTGAACCGGAAAGTGACGATACGGACTTTACAATGACGCGGTTTGCGGAAATCGTGAATAAAGATTTGAACGGGTTGCTTGGGAACTTTGTGTCCCGCGTGTGTAAACTTTCGCACAAAAATTTTGGCGACACTGTGCCGGCGGCGGGCGCGACGGATGCGGAATTGGCGGACAAAGTCAACGCAAAGATTGCCGAACTGACCGCGGCACTGGATGCGTGCGAATTTCGCAAATCGATTGTAGCGCTGCGTGATATTTACGGGATTGCGAACGAATATATGACCGCAAAAGAACCGTGGGCACTGGTTAAAAACGGCGATACGGCGGGCGCGGCGGCGGTGCTGTATGAGTGTTTTGGGCTGATTGATTTGTTTGCGCGCGTGTCGGCGCCGTTTATTCCGGATGCGGCGGCAAAGATTCAGAATATATTCGAAACCAAACATGATTTGTCTTGGCCGACGCAATATGAACACCGTGTCACAGCGGGCGAAAAATTCACAGTTCCGGAAAATTTGTTTAGTCGGATTGAATTAAATGACAACAAGGAGTAATAAAATGAAAATAGAGCCATACGTAGGTTTTGTTGTTAAATATACAGAACCCGAAAATTACGGGCACGAACAAACCGTGAAAGACGTTGACGGGTTAAAACATTACATAAATTGTCAGGGACTTGGACGGGTCGTTTCTTATGAAATTTTGATAGAACGTCAATTGTATTTTGTTGCTGATAATCGGTATGCTTTAAAAACTAATAACGGACAAAACATAACGACTGATAAAATTAAAATTATTGTTGCAAAAAAACTAACGTATTTTTCCGATTTGCATGAATATTTAAATAAAAACGCTTTGGGAAATGCCTGCCAAGATGTGACCCTTAGAAACTTTGCACAATTTGAACAAAATAAACCTATTTTCTTTACAGGGCGATATGAACACAACGGGTCTTTTTTACCGAATCCACCAGTGAGCGAAAGACCGTTGGTATGCCGACCACTGACCGATAACGATATTGTTGTTGATAATAACCTTAGACAAATTTGGCCGACAAAAACAAACAAGATTCCCGTTGCTTTACGCACAATGTTTAGAAAAAAAACAGAAAGGGTAAAATAAAAAATACAGATAACTAATCTTTTTGTGAGGGGGAATGTAGCAACAAAAGGATAGATAATATGAATAATGAAAATATTGAATTTTATTTACGTCATACGGGACCTTGCACACAGTGTCACAATGGTCCGTTTAAACAAATTTATTCTATTGAAGATTTAGCAAAATATACCAACGGTTATCCTTTGCATATGAACATACCGCAAACAATTGAAATAGAATGTGCAAAAGATAAAACAATATTGCATAAATATAAAATTTTGGTTGGCGATAAATTGATTTATCCGAAAGATATAGAAAACTTTTTAACCGATCAATACAAAAACACATTTAATTTCGATACCACAAAAATGGAAAACAAACCAGTTATGTTGGATGGTATTCCGGGACACATCTTTGTTCGTTGGCACTATTTAACAAATGCCGATGTTTTTGTGGAAAGAAAAACATTAAATCAAATTTGGCCGGTGGCGACTGGGAAACCGCCATTCGAATTGGTTGAATTATTGAATCAAAAAACAGACCGTGCACGATAAAAACAAATGAAACTTGTTCTTATGTCTTGTTGTGCGCCGTGCAGCGCGGGCGCGATAAAGCAATTGGCATCCGGTGAAATTGCAGGCGTGGATGATTTTATTGTTCTGTTTTTTAATCCGAACATTTGGCCGGAATCTGAATATACACGGCGTATGAACGAGCAGGTTAAATACTGTGAGCGCATGGGTGTGAAATATAAAATTTGTGAATATGACCATGATGCGTGGCGTACGGCAATCCGCGGGTTAGAGGCCGAACCAGAGCGCGGCAATCGATGCAGTGTTTGCTTTGCGTATCGTTTTGAGTACGCGAAAAAATTCGCGCGCGAAAACGGATATAATGCGGTAGCGTCTGTGTTTGGTGTGTCGCGCCACAAAGACCAAGCACAGGTTGACACCGCCGCAGAATCAACACTGGACGAAATTACATATTTACCGATTAAATGGGATGAAAGTTTGCGTCAGCAAATCAATCGCGAATCCGATTTTTACCGTCAAAATTATTGCGGTTGCGAATTTAGTATTCGTAAAGTATAATCAGCATATAATTTATCAAAGGAGTGACGATATGTCATCGATACTTATTTTTCCGGGCCAGGGTTCCCAGGCCGTTGGTATGGGGCGCGAACTGTATGAAAATAATGCGGCAGCGCGTGCGGTGTTTGACGAAGTTGACGATGCTTTGAATCAAAAACTGTCCGATATTATTTTCAATGGGCCGATGGAAGATTTGACTTTGACCACAAATGTCCAGCCGGCAATTATGGCGACATCTATTGCAATGTTGCGTGCGGCGAATGTGCCACTTACTCAATATGTTGCGGGACATTCATTGGGTGAATATACCGCGCTTTGTGCGGCGGGCGCGTTATCGGTTGCAGATACCGCAAAGTTGTTACGCCTGCGCGGGGACGCGATGCAGCGCGCGGTACCGGTAGGGCGCGGACTCACAGCGGTTATATTGGGTTTGGATATTGATGTTGTGCGTGATATCTGTGCGAAAAATGACTGCGATGTTGCGAACGACAATTCCCCAGGCCAAGTTGTGATTTCCGGCGAAAAAGAGATTGTTGAAAAAACATTGGCAGATGCGAAAAACGCCGGTGCAAAACGCGCGATGCCACTTGCGCTTTCGGTGCCGGTGCATTGTCGGATTCAGGCACCCGCCGCCGAGGAAATGCGCGCGGCACTTGCGAGTACAGAAATAAAAAAGCCGGCGGCGGCGTTGATTTCAAATAAAACTTGTGCGCCGATATCCAACCCAGACGAAATTCGCGAAGCGTTGGTGTATCAAATTACGCACGGCGTGCGTTGGCGCGAAAGTGTTCTGGCTATGCACGATTTGGGAATAACCGAAACTATCGAAGTTGGCCCGGGCGCGGTTTTGACAGGACTTACAAAAAGAATCTGTCCGGAAATGGAAGGTAAAAAATTAGAGGTGTAAATATGACACATGTTCGTATTTTTTCAAACAAGATAGAATATGTAAATAACGAAAGTATTTATGAGGCCGCAAATTTTTGTGTAGGACTTGCGCGAACACATAATATACCAGTGATAATCAATTGTTGCGGAAAAAAAATTGGTGTGACACCGGGCGACACAAATTTATTGAACACAGAAAAACGCATAATTGAAGTATATTCTTATCTTGTAACAGCATGTAAAAACAGGAGATAAAATTATGAAAAAGGGTAATGTTTTCTCATTTTATGGTGCAAACGATGTGTTAGCAGGAAAGGTCTGCATAAAACCAAGCAAGTTGATATTTACCCCATCACAAAAACTTACTATTGAAAGCGTGGGGGTGGCCGCGATAGGTCTGTTAAAACATCACAAAGTTCCAGTCGTGTTGAAAGTTGGTTCGGATCAAATGACGATTCCGTATAGAAAAGACATACTGGCACAACATATTACGGATTGTCTTGAATATAAACAAAGGTAAAAATGGGGTAAAAAATGTTCGATTTAAAAGATAAAGTTGTTTTAATTACTGGCGCGACCGGCGGAATCGGCCGGGCAATCGCGCGTAAAATGAAAGATGCGGGCGCAACGGTTGTTGTGTCTGGGCGTAATATTACGAAATTGGATTCGGAATTCGATGACGGTTATGTAAAAATTCCATGCGATTTGGCGCAAGAAGGCGCGGCGGTTGAACTGGTTATGGATGCGATTGAAAAATGCGGTCGGTTGGATGTGCTGGTCAATAACGCCGGAATTACTGCGGACACTTTGCTTATGCGTATGACGGACGAACAATTCGATAATGTTATCAATACGAACTTGCGGTCTTGTTTCAAGATGTGTCGCGCGGCGATTATGCCGATGATGCGGCAACGCTTTGGGCGCATTATAAATATGGCGTCGATTATCGGTGTTATCGGTGGCGCGGGCCAGGCGAACTATGCGGCATCAAAGGGCGGTATGATTGCTATGACAAAGTCCATCGCGGCCGAGGTTGCATCGCGCGGAATTACCGCGAACGCGATTGCGCCGGGCTTTATCAAAACGCCGATGACCGATGTTTTGTCTGATGAATTGAAAAAGAATTATTTGGCGCAAATTCCGGCGGGCCGCTTTGGCGAACCGGACGATATTGCGAACGCGTGCGTATTCTTGGCAAGTGATGAAGCGTCATATATCAATGGCCAAGTATTGCACATAAACGGCGGACTTGGGCGGTTTTAATGCAAAGTTTTGATGTGATTGTTATCGGTGGTGGACATGCCGGGGTCGAGGCGGCCGCGGCGGCGGCGCGGCGGGGGGCAAGGACACTGCTGATTACAATGCGCGAATCTGATTTGGGCGCAATGTCTTGCAATCCTTCGATTGGCGGCCCGGGCAAATCGCAAATGGTTGCGGAAATGGACGCTTTTTCCGGGGTTATGCCGCGTGCCGCCGATATGGCGGGCATTCATTTCCGCACACTGAACGCGTCGCATGGCCCGGCAACACAGGCATTACGGGCGCAGATTGACCGCGAACTTTATCATAACGCGGTGATGAAAATTTTGCAGAATCAAAAAAATTTGACGGTGCAATTTGAAAAAGTTGAATCAATTGATTTAGAAAAGAAAATCATAAACGGCATCTATACGGCGAAATCCATCGTATTCACGACTGGGACTTTTTTGCGCGGGCTGGTAACCATGGGTGGCGACAAAATTCCGTCCGGCCGAATTATGGATAGTGGCGAATATCAATCGCCCGATACGGTGATTTCCGGCGTATTGCGCGATTTTGGGTTTGATATAATCCGACTTAAAACCGGAACACCGGCGCGAATATATCGCGATTCTATTGATTTTTCGGTGTGCGAAGAACAATTGCCCGACACGCCGCACGATTGGTTTTCCGATGGGTGCGATGTGAATAATAATGTGGCGGTTTGCTATATAACGCATACAACAGGCGAAACACATGAAATCATTCGGCAAAACATAAAAAATGCGCCGATGTATAACGGCGACATAACCGGCATTGGGCCGCGCTATTGCCCATCGATTGAAGATAAGGTTATGCGGTTTCCGGAACATACTTCGCACCATGTATTTTTGGAACCCGAAGGATTGCACAGTAATTTGATTTACCCGAACGGCATTTCAACAAGTTTTGGTGCCGATATCCAAGACCAATGGATTCGCACAATTCCGGGTTTGGAAAATGCGCGCTTTGCACGATACGGGTATGCGATTGAATATGACGCGATTGACGCGCGCGCGATTGATAAGCATTTAATGGCACGCGGCGCACCCGGTTTATTCTTTGCCGGACAAATAAACGGAACATCGGGGTATGAGGAAGCCGCGGCCCAGGGATTGGTTGCGGGCGCAAATGCCGCCGCATTCGCGCTTGGCGTGCCAACACTCGACATCGACCGGACGAATTCGATGATTGGCGTGATGATTGACGACATAACGACACTTGGTGTGGACGAGCCGTATCGTATGTTCACATCGCGGTCGGAGTATCGGTTGAACCTGCGCGCGGATAATGCAATTGCGCGGTTGGGGCAAATCGGTGTTGATTTGGGACTTATCGATTTGCCGGCTTTTTTGAACAAAATGAACAAAAAAGCCGGGAAAATTTCCGAAAATGATAAATTCTATGCCGGCTATATTATGCGAAACAATCGGGAAATTGAATCGTATCGCCGTGATAAAGAGATAAAAATCCCGGCCGATTTTGACTATGACAATATGCCGGGGCTAACACACGAACTTTGTGAAAAATTGAAACGCGTCCGCCCGGCAAATATCGCAGAATTACAAAAAATCCCCGGCATGACCCCGGCGGGAATTATGGTGGTGTTACGGAAGGTAAAGTGTTAGTGTAAGTGGTTAGTGTTAGTGGGGGGTGCTATTCATATTGTGATGGGAGTTGAATACGCTTTGCGTATTCGTTTGCCAAAAAATGCAGGACCGCAACCATATCCATTGCACCAAATTTATATTTTGGATTCTTTTTAAAGAAATACAATAAACACCCATGCAATGAAGTTTCAGCAACTTCTTTTAACCAATCTTTTTCGCGTGTCATTTTTTTACCTCTTTTTTTTGCTAAAAAAACCATCTTTCAAAAAAGATGGCAGGAGGTAAGAACTACTATAGACGAAATAGCCCGACTTATTGATTATTCGGTCGGCCTCCTGCACATAGCGCAGAAGGCGCTTTATCGTCTTGCGAGACGCGTCTATAGAGGGTTCTTATGCCTCTTGTCATGGTACGGCAATTGCCATACAGTTTTATTATATATGTAAAAAAACAACTTGCAAGATTATTTATTATGATTATCGCAAATTTTCGCGAGTGGACATGTTACGCATTTTGGGCGCAGGGCGGTGCAAGTGTATCGGCCGAACAGCACCATCACATGATTTGTTATTGCGTGATATTTCTTTGGAATTTTTTTTAGTAATTCCACCTCTACCTTTTCCGGCGTGTTTGCGGAGTCCGGCACCCAACCATAACGATGGCTTAGGCGGAACACGTGCGTGTCAACCCCGACATTCGGCGCGTTCCACAAAACATTTGTGATAACGTTTGCGGTCTTTTGCCCGATGCCCGGTAATTTGATAAGTTCCGCGCGATCGTGATATTTTTGCGGAAATTTCCACTCACCACTACCCCACCGCGTCCCGCGGTCCCCCCCTTCGCCGGCGAAGGGGATTGACAGATGCTGCGCCAACGCGATTATGTTTTTTGCTTTGTTGTTAAAAAAAGAAATTACACGAATATGTTTCTTTAATCCATCGATTCCAAGTTCCAACATTTTTTGCGGTGTCGGCGCAACGCGGAATAGGGCGGGCGTGACCTCGTTCACCTTTTTATCCGTGGCCTGCGCCGACAAAATCACCGCGACCGCAAATGTGAACTCGTTCGTAGAATATAATTCTGAACGAATGTCCATATTCAGATTTTTCGGAACAATTTCGAAAAAATCTTGCGGTGTTATCATATTATTCTGCGCAAATTTCCGCACATTTTTTGTTGCAATCAAGTTCTTTTTTGTTGGGTTCAGAAAAATACTGATACATTTCGGTCTTTTCGATTATATCATCACCATACGCACACTGGCACGATATTGTGTTTGTTGAATAATAGCGTTCGGTTGATTGACCGTTTACTTCTTGGGCCCAACTTTGCAATTCAAATTGCGATGAGCATCCGACAAATTCACCATCCGCGAACGGTTTAAAATTCGGGTTATCATTAAGGAACATTTCAAACCCCGTTTCGCACACTGTCTGACATTTGTCGTTACACAAATCAGTTGTTTCTTTGGCGGTCTTGGATTCGAACATCCTTGAATCTACATATTTTAAATCAAACCATACCGGTTTTTGATTTCCAACCGACACCATACACATGCATTGTGAATTATATGTATCATATTCGTCCGCAATAATATTTCCATATTCATATATAGTATGATGAACAGGGCGCGGTGCTTCGCACCTGTACGAAATTTCATATTGCGGTTTTTCCGCAACGTTTTCAGAAATATCGACAAAGAAATCGTCCCCAGAATCCTCGGTTTCCACCGGTTCGACATCATAAGAAATTTCTATGTCGATTGGCATACAGAAATGCGACCACGTCGCGCACACGATTGTTGCAATAACACAACCATAAAATAAAAATTTATTTTCTTTCATTTTTTACACCTTTTGTATAGAGATTCCAAAGTTATACCCTTCGATTTCCGTAAAGTGTTCCGCCGGGCCCGGCGACATTTCACGGACAAGCGCGTTCGACATTATCATCTTTTTATGTTGTTCCAACGCGCCAGACAGCGCCAAATCCGCCGTATAGGTAAGATTTATTCTGTCCGAAACATCCAATTCCAACGCTTTGCGCGTGTCTTGGATGAATCGCAACGCATCGTTCGCCAAACCTTCGGCAACCAATTCGGAATTCAATTCTGTATCCAAAATGATAACCGATGTGTTATCCGGCAATGGCATACCCGTTACACCCGAACGGATATTCAAACGATTTTCAAATTCGTCCGCGTTCAGTGTATAATCGCCAACAACCAATTTATCGCCCGACAATTCATAATCGCCACGTTTCACAGCCGGCACAATTTCACGCAAAGCACCGCCAAGGCGCGCACCGATTTTTGGCGTGATTAAATATATGAAACTGTCTGCGACCTTTGCGGTGTTATCGACCCATTCAACCGATTTCACATTTAATTCATCGCGAATAATGTTTGTATATTCGGTCATAGGCAGGCCACCCGCAACCGTCAGTTTATTCAGTGGCAAACGATTACGCAATTTGTACTGTTCGCGCAGTTGCTTTCCAACAGAAACGATTTCTTGGACGCGGCGCATATCGGCGACAATTTTCATATCCACAGAATTTGCCACCGGCCAATCGGTCAAATGCACAGATTCATCGCCCGTTAAATTCTTGTAGATATATTCCGATATAAACGGCGCAAACGGTGCCAAACAGCGGCATACAGTACAAATCACCGTATAGAGCGTGTTGAACGCCGTTGTATCTTCGTCCCAGAAACGCGTGCGCGAACGGCGGATATACCAATTATTCAGCACATCCAAGAAACGAACAAATTCTTTGACCGCGACATCGGGTTTATATTCTTTTAACGCATCGCCAACCGTGTCAACCAATACACTTGTTTCAGATAAGATATATTTATCCAAAACATTTCGTGCGGGCGCACCCGATACATCGCGCGCGGTTATATTCGCCGCGTTTGCATACAATGTAAAGAAATGATACGCGTTCCAAAGCGGTGTTAAAATCGTCTTTATCGGTTCTACGAAAACCTTGCCTTCTTTATCAACAGGCACGGGTTCAGCCTTTAAGAAATTACTGCCCAATATAAACAGACGAACCGCGTCCGCGCCGTATGTTTCAAGTTGTTCGGACGGGTCAACAAAGTTATGCAGCGATTTTGAAAACTTTCTTTTGTTTTCATCAACAACCATTCCATTTACCGAAACAACACGGAACGCCGGTTTATCAAACAGCGCGACCGCCATTATCATCAAATGATAAAACCATCCACGTGTTTGGTCTTGGCCTTCGATAATATAATCCGCCGGAAAAGTTTTTTCGAATATATCTTTGTTTTCGAACGGATAGTGCAGCGCCGCAAACGGCATAGAACCCGATTCAAACCAACAATCCAAAACATCGGGTATGCGTTTCCAACCGTCCTTGGTCAATGCGTCCAATGTCGGGCGGTGCAAATCTTCGATTTTTGTTCCAAAGAATTCTTCCAGTTCCGCGATTGAACCAAAGATTTTATATTCGCCGTCCCGTTCCCAAATCGGCAATGGCACGCCCCAGAAACGGTTGCGTGATATACCCCACGGCCGTGCGTTTTCAATCCAAGAAAGGAATCGATTGCCCGCCGATGTCCATGTTGTGTCGTTTTTGGTTATTTCAACAAGGCGCTCGCGAATTTTCGGAACATCAACATACCATGCGTCCGTCGCGCGATAGATAAGTTTTTCCTTGCTGCGTGGGCCGAACGGATAACTGTGTTTATGCTGGTCTTTTTTAACCAAGATTCCATTTGCCCGCAACCAATCAATAATCTTTGGATTGGCAACAAATATGTTTTCGCCCGCCCATTCGGTGACCGTGTTATCAAAGTTGCCGTAATCGTCAACATTTAATATAACCGGGAATTGCGGGTCAATCGCCTTGGCTACGATATAGTCGTCTTCGCCATACGCCGGTGCGATATGAACGATACCGGTTCCATCACTGTCCGACACATAATCGCCGGAAATCACCGTATAGAGGCCATGGCCATCCTTCGCCAAATTGGTGTAATATGGAAAAATTGGTTTATAATGCAACCCAACCAATTCAGACCCCAGAACAGTCCCAAGGTTTTCAGAATTTGCAAAAATCTTTTCATATGCCGGCAAACGAGATTCCGCCAAGATATAAACATGGCCGTCATCATGACGCATACGAACATATTTCATATTATTATTTACCGCCAATGCCGAATTTGCCGGCAACGTCCATGGTGTTGTTGTCCATGCAATCGCACGGTCGCCATTTGACAGTTCAAACCAAACCGTCACGGTATCGTCAACGATATCTTGGTATTCGCTTGATGCTTCGGAATTAGAAAGCACCGTTCCCAATTTCCAATCATACGGATTTACTTTGAAATCTTTATAGAGCAAACCTTTTTCGTACAACGCTTTCATTGCCCAAATCACGGATTCCATAAAGTTTTTATCCATTGTGCGATAACCGTATTCATCGCCACCATCAACCCAACGACCAACGCGTTCAATAAACCGCAGCCACTCATTTGAATAAGTCATAACATCGGTGCGGCACAAATCGCAAAACGCCGCGATTCCGTCGGTTGCGACAATATCTTTGGCGGTACGACCTTGTTTTTTTTCAACAGATGCCTCTGCCGGCAGGCCATGGCAATCCCACCCCAGCGCACGTTCTACATATTTTCCGTTCATTGTTTGAAAGCGTGCAACCATATCTTTGACCGCCGACACCCCAAGGTGCCCCCAGTGTGGCAATCCATTCGCAAACGGTGGCCCGTCGTAAAAAGTGAACGGATGCCCAAGTTTGGTTTTATTCAAACTTTTGTGGAAAGTATCGTCCCCGCGCCAAAACTCTATTATTTCATGTTCTAACTCTGGAAAATCGGCCTTTGGTTCGGTCTTTGGATATGCCATTTTTTACTCCATTATTTGCAATTATCATAAAAAAACGGGCGCACTTGCGCCCGGGCCATCGCCAAAGCGCAGGGCCGGATTATCTTATAATAATTATTGTTGTTTTGTTCATCATGCGCGCAGTTTAATATACAAAATCTAAAATTTCCAGTATTTTTTTGACAAACCGTATATTTAATATAAAATCAACAAAAAAAGGATTTAAGCATGAAAGATGAAAAGATTGTAACTTTAGCATACTTTGCGGGCCGGTTGTTAAAGCCCTTTGTCGCGATTTGGGCGCCAATCATTGCATCGCAACAGGTGCGTTATGAACTTGCGGACCCAGATAAACTTACCGAACCGGTAAAGCTTGGCAAAAGATTAAGAAAACATACTAAAAGTTTTATGGAATGCAAGGTTCACGCGTTGCCGGATTACTTTGCACACAAAGCGATGGCACGCAATGAACGGCGTGCACAAAAACACGGTTATGTTATTCAGGTAAAACCCTATGTACAACCAGAAATTGATAAGAAACAAATTGGCGATATCATCGCAAAACTGCAAAGCGCCCCGGTGCTTACTGTTTCATACTTCGAAAAGACCGAACATCAACCTGTGGTGCCAGCATCGTGTGAATTTGGCGATTATATTATTCAATTTTCACCAACAGGAACCGAATGGTGTGGCGGTATGCGCGGGAATGGGTATATCTCTAAAAAAATGCCAAATGGCGCATCGCGGCAAATTTGCACTATGTCGCCGAATCTTTCGGATTATTTGGCGGAAATTGCAGAGAAACGTTATAGAATATCAGAATTTTCGTCCGCCGTATGCAAGGCGTTGCGACATTAAATTTTTTTAATCGTGCGCTTTGCGCGCGATAAGATTTGATGTTGCCCGCCTTCGCCGATAAGTGTGAAGTTTATTTCTTTGGTTGTGACTAATGCTACGGCGAGACACTGTCCGCCTACGCAGGTGCTTAACTTCGATTGATAAACTTTTTGGGGATAATAAACTATTTTCGGTAGATATAATTGCTACGGCGGGACACTCAATTTTCTTAATCGTGCACTTTGCGCGCGATAACGAAAATTGGTGGTGCCGGTGATAAGACTCGAACTTACGACCCCCTCATTACGAATGAGATGCTCTACCAACTGAGCTACACCGGCATTCTGTGGAACACACTTTACATGACTATATTTCCATTTTCAAGTGTTTTAAGACCACATGCGTTTATTTTTTTCCATACATCCCCAATTTTCCCAACAACAACCCCAGTATAAATTCGCGTGTCGTTATTCAAGTTAAATATTGCGCACAAATCTACGATGTATTGTTGTACGATTTTTTTACCGTTATCGGTCAAGACCCATTTTGACCCCGGTGTCATATCATACCCCTGATAAACACAAAGTTCACCGTTCATAAAATATCCACGCGGATAGATAGCCAGGAAATTCAAAACATCCGCTGTTGAAAACCCCATGTTTTTTAACATCTGCTCGTGCGAAACATCAACGTTTTTCGGCGCGATTATCAATCCAATATCGGGCATTATTATAAATGCCCGACGTTTTGTGTGAAAATCGGTCGCTTTTTCCATCATTATATCTGTCTTTGGCGGAAATAGTTAATCTTATTGGCAATGTCGCGACCGCAATAGCGCGCACCTTCGGCACATTTACCACGCGATAAACACGGCGGTGTCAGGTATTTCATAACTTTCGCATTTTCACCGACATATTGCGCCAAATCGCGTCGCAAATCGCAAGAAATATGGTAAATCGCCTCTTGCGCACACCAACAGGTACGTTTGCCTTGCTCGTGCATCAATGCGTTAAGATCCGATAGCTTTTCATATTGCACCATCGCACCATACGGCGCAATAGACATCAGCATTCCACGTGGAACCAACGGATTAACAGCCAAATTGTAATATTCACGCATAAATTTATCCGCAGAATCTTTTAGGCCCGCCGCGTTCAATAGTGGTGGCAAATAGAAATATCCTGTGAACTCCGGTTCGGAACGTTTAATAGTGCGGTGACGTTGATCTTGGCCCATTGTTGCGCCCGCATCAATATGAATTTGTGTGTGAACATAGTTTACTGAATTATTCATAGATTCTGGGCGAAATTGCAATGTATCAACCATATCGCGCGATTTGTCTTCGCCAAATGTTTTATCATCGTATTTATAATCTATCAATTTGAATTCAGGTTTTGTTTTTACGCCCATGTATTCATTTGGCACATTTGGATACCAAAACCCGATATTGTCGTGGGAATTTTGTTCAAACATATATGAAATATCCGGATATTTTGCCTTTATTGTGTTTACAATTTTATCCATTGTATCACACATAAACGGTGTCCAAGCCGTGCGATACAACGCCGCAATTGTAACAAGGTCTGCCGTCCAATCGAGTGCTGTCGGCGCAATCATTGATATAAACATACGCAATTGTTCCTGGGCAAGTTTTGGTGCATTTTGTTCGATATATTTATCCGATGCGTACGGTCTTTCTTTTTTTATCGCGTCACGCGCAAGTTCTGTAACATGCGATTTGTTTTTCGCGTATATATCAAGACCATTTTTAATCCAATTGCATGCTTGATTGATATTATAAGGCGAAACATTCGGATAATATGTTTCCAATGTTTTCTTTATCGCACCCATATCCGGTTCATCGTACATTTTGGAAAAACGCCCCGAACGTTGGTCAGTATTATAAAATGGCGCGGTCAGGTGCAGGCCGAAAACAACACTGGACACCGGTATGCCATCGATATTAAATGTGAAATAGTTATGTTCCAATGTCGTGTGATGTCCAGTATCAAACAAACTGTTTTTAACAAATGCTGTATTTTTTTCATCTATTGTTTTATCCATTTCTGGAACGTCCGCCGAATAACATGTGCGCGCCGCATGTCGTGCAAGTATCGTTGGTGGAACATTTGTTTCGGCAATCGATTTTACTTTGATAATATTTTCCATATATTTCCCCTTTTATTGCGATTTCAGTATAAAGACAAATCTTTCCTTTTCAAGAATAAATTCATATTTTTTATTGTAAAAAATTATTGTCGCCGTGAGTATATTTCCCGGCTTTTTTGCAATTTTTTTACAAAAAAGCCGGCAATGCCGGCCGAAACGATAAAAATGTTCAAAAATGCCGGCGATTATTTGTCGCGCACATGTGCGGGGCATTTCTTTTCAACCGCCGCGATTATGTCGGCATGCAATTTTGCCAAGTCAGATTCCGACATCTTTTCACGCGGTGTAAAAGTAATCGTGAACGCAACGGACTTTTTACCATCACCCATTTCAAACGAATCAAACATTACCGCACTTGATATCGGGTTTGTGGCATAGCGCGCCGCCGCAACCAACCGGTCCGCCGGGAAATCAGACGGTACAATAAACGCAAAGTCACGCGTTATCGGTTGAAAATCACTCATCACAATTGGGCCATGTGGCAAAACCCGGCGCGGCAAGTTATTTATATCGCCAACAATTCCGATAACGACATTTGTTTTTATCTTTAACTTACGCGCGACAGACGGGTGTAATTCGCCAAATTCGCCGAGTTTCTTTTTGCCCTGCATAATCGCGCCATAGCGATACGGGTGCGCCCAAAGCGGTGGGTTTTCTGTGGATATTGTAAAGTTCTGGCCGTTTAACAGTGAAACAATATCTGCCTTTACATCATATATATCAAAGTCGCGGTTGCGTTTTTGCCAATGTTTTGGTGATGTTGCGCCGGTGCGAACAATCGCAATTTCGGTATGTTGTTCGCCGGGCATATCGCCATCGAACACCGTTCCCATTTCGAAAAGGTTCAAATCGGGATACCCGCGCTTTTCATTGTTTGCGACGGCGACCAAGATATTTTCCAATAAATTATTGCGCGCCGTGTCCATGTCAACAACAATTGGATTCGCGACCCGAATAATTGGTTTATCGGTCAGGATTTTTTCAATTTCTGAATTACCGAAACCAAAAGTTATTGTTTCATTTAATCCGCGCGCCGCCAATTTTTCCCGCAATGGAATATTCAAATCATTGTGCTCTGCGGGGAATATTTTTTCGGGCGTATAGTTCAAACCGACCTTGTCGTATCCATAAATACGAATTAAATCTGCGACAATTGTTTCCGGAATTTGAACATCCGTGCGCGAACTGGGCGCGGTTAGTTTCCATTTCTTTACGCCGAAATTCCCCGTATAGCCAAGTTTTGTTAAAATATTTTTCATGTCACCCACGGGCATTTCGATTCCGGTTTTCTGAACAAACAGTTCCGGCGAAAATTCGATTTCTGGATTCATCGGCGCATCCGTTCCCGCCGCAGAAAAACCAACAATTTTACCACCACATGCATCAGTGATAATTTTTACGGTCGCCATTAAAGCCGGCCCGGTTATTGTTGGGTCAATGCCGCGTTCATATCGATATGATGCGTCCGTTGATATACCAAGACGCTTTGATGTTTTGCGCACGCATACCGGGTCAAAATACGCGCTTTCCAGTATGATATTTTTTGTATTATCGGATGTACAACCACGCGCGCCACCAACAACGCCGGCCAGTGCAAGTACGCCCGCGTCATCGGCGACAACGATATCATTTTCTTTTAATTCATGTTTTGTTCCGAACAGGTCGGTAAATTCCTCACCATTTTTCGCCATGCGCACCGTGATATCGCCGACAATTTCGTCCGCATCAAAACAGTGCATCGGTTGTGCCATGTCATAGCAAATATAGTTTGTTGCATCGATTGGCGCGTTCTTTGGATTTATGCCGATTGCACGCAGGCGCGATGCAATTTTTGCAGAACTGGGCGACATTTTTATATTGTGAATTTCCGCAAGTTTATATGCGCGACATTTATCAGTTTTTAATTTTACACCGCGCGCCTTGCCGGACACCGCAAATTTATTGTCATGCGGTTCGATATATTCGCCCGCGCCCGCCGCAGATAAATCACGTGCAACACCGCGCACCGCCAAGTAATCCGGCCGGTTCGGTGTGATGCCCGCGTCAAAGACGGTTGGGCAATCAACAACGGGTGTGCTGATTTTTGTATCATCAGGCAATTCGATAATTCCGGCGTCGTCATCGTTCACCCCCAGTTCTTGCCCACTGCACATCATACCGTCAGAAACAACGCCACGCAGTTTGCCACTTTGGATTTCATGCCCCTTTATAACACAACCCGGCCGCGCAAGTGCGGAAATCATTCCGACACGAACATTGGGCGCACCGCAGACAACCTGGCGCAAATCTTTGCCGCCGTCGTCCACTTTTAAAACATGCAGGTGGTCGCTGTTTTCATGTGGTTTGCATTCGACAATTTTTGCCGCAATCGGGGGCAGGGGCGCAGATAAATCTTCGACCTCTAATCCCGTGCGGGTCAATTTATCCGCAATTTCCGCGGCGGATAAATCTGTTTTCAGGTATTCTTTTAACCAATCAAATGTCCATTTCATCTTTTACACCTTTTATTAAAAACCACATGTTTTAAGCCAGCGAATATCACTATTGGTAAATGCGCGAATATCGTTTAATCCGTATTTTAACATTACCAATCTATCCCAACCAAAACCAAATGCGAAACCTTGGTATTTATCGGGGTCAATGCCGCAATTACGCAAAACATTTGGATGAACCATGCCGCCACACAATAATTCAAGCCATTTATCCCCCCATTTCATATCAACTTCGATTGATGGGTCGGTGAAAGGAAAGTATGACGGACGAATACGCAATTCCACATCGTCGCGTTCAAAAAACTTTGACGCAAAAACACGCATTGTTCCCAATAAATCAGATAAATTTATATTTTTTTCAACTTTATCAACATACAAACCTTCAAGTTGATCAAACATTGCAGAATGTGTCGCATCCAGTTCTTTGCGATAACAATTACCAATGGCAAATATTTTAAGTGGCGCGCCAAGTTTTTCCATCGCACGAATTTGAATTGCCGATGTTTGTGTCCGCATAACGTTGCCATTGTTCAAGAAAAATGTATCCTGCATATCACGCGCAGGGTGGTGCGCAGGTGTATTTAACGCTGTAAAGTTATGCCAATCGTCTTCGATTTCTGGGCCAGTCATTAGCGTGTACCCCATAGATTCGAAAATTCTTATTGCTTCCTTAAACGATTGAGTCACAGGATGTATTGTTCCGCGGTTTTCCGGTTCGGAATCCAATGTTACATCCAACCGTTGGCCCGCAAGTGCGGCATCAAGTTCCGCCGTTTCGATTTCCGCCTGGCGCGCCTTAAACAATTCGCGCAGTTCGGTATTTTCACGATTTAATTTTGCACGCGCGTCATTATCCAAAATTTTCATTTCTTTTAATCGCGCGGTCATTGTGCCGTTTTTACCAAACACAGACGCATATAATTCCTGTAATTCAGCAAGTGATTTTGTATTTTTTATTTGTTCTTTTGTCATAACATTTACCTTTTAATAAATATGGGGTCGCGGTTGCGGCCCCATAATCTTAAAACAAAAACAATTCGCCGCCAAGGGTTTTTATTTATCCCCGGCAATAAATCGTTTTGCGGTTTCAATCAGTTTTGCGAAATTCGCATCACCCGCGTACGCCATTTCCGCCAAAACCTTGCGGTCAAGTTCAATTCCCGCCTTGTGCAGGCCGTTCATAAACTGGCTGTATGTGATACCAGACGGACGCACCGCGGCATTGATACGAACAATCCACAAACTGCGGAAATCGCGTTTCTTTGTCCGGCGGTCACGATATGCATACTGACCCGCCTTTTCTGATTTTTCACGCGCGGCACGATATGTGCTGCTGTGCCGGCCAAGGAAACCCTTGGCACGTTCAAGAATTTTATTGTGTTTTTGACGAACCGTTGTTCCACGTTTTACCCTTGCCATTTTCGCCCCCTTTTATTTCAAACCATACGGTGCCAGGATTTTAGCCTGACCAACCATGTTATCATTTAAATACTGCGGCTTGGTCCCCGCGTTGTTTGCACGCGCAGATTTTTTACGCAGAAGTTTCTTGTGGGCGTTCCGGCGAACGTTGATTTTACCGGTTGCGGTCATTCTTGCACGTTTTTTCAAGTATGACTTTGTTTTTAATTTTGGCATTTTTACCTCTTTTGTTTTTATATCCTTATGGCAATGCCTTTGCCATTTCGGACTGTTTGCCCCGCGATTATGACACAATTTCTGCAAAAATCAAGTTTTTATTGAATAATCTTTTTTTTGTGGTTAAACTTGCCCCGACATGAGTTCCAAGAAAGTATCTTCCAGGTTGCGCACCATAATAAAGGCCATCGGTTTCGGGTGCTTGGTGCCTGCGATTGCCATGTATATTATTGTCGCAAAGCCCGATTTTCGATTTGCAAATGGTATTGCGCACACAATTTTTCCGGTCTTTCATGCGATTGGGGACGCAGTAAGTTGGCCTTTTCGGGCGGGCGGAAAAATAGTAAAGCGGATTCATCGCGTTTCGGTTTTAGAAGAAGAAAATGAAGAACTGCGCGCAAGACTTGCCGCAGCATTGTCGAAACAAACAGATTGTGATGTCGCAATTCTTGAAAACAAAAAACTTCTTCGCGAATTGGGTGTGGCACGAAACACAAACTATGAAACAGTTATCGCGGATGTTATGTATGATAATTCCGCGGTGCATCATGAAACTTTTATGATAAATCGGGGCGCGGCTGATGGCGTTGAACCGGGTATGGTTGTAATTTCTTTTGAAAACAAAATGGTTGGTACGGTTATTGATGCAGGAATGCACTTTGCGCGTGTGCGGTCTTTGATTGATTCGGCTACAAATATCGCAGTTCGCATTGCGGGGTCCGAAGTTTATGGTTTCTTGCGCGGGGATGGGTCATCAACGCCGTCTGTTGGTTTTTTTAGCGACCATAAATTTCAAGGAAAAAAAGGTATAAAACTGCTAACCAGTAATATTAGTGGTATTTTACCATCGGAAATTTATGTTGGCGAAATGAAGAACGAAACGGATGTGGATGTCGCGTTGCCTTGGAATGTGTCGCGCGTGATTGTGTTAAAGTTCACTGGGGAAAATGGCGATTATCAATGAAACGGGAAATTATAAAATATTTAAGAATTGCTTTTCCTTTCTTACTAACGATTGCATTGTGGCGTTTGTCTTGTCCGTGGGTAAATCCGGCCGGAATTCTTTGTGTTATTCCGATTTTTTATTGTTCGTTTATAAAACCAGTGCGTTATTTTTCAATATTTTCTTTGATTATGTGTTTCTTGCTTGATTATAAATTCGGCAGTAGTTTTATGTGGACAATATATTATTGTCTTTGCTATATGGGTATGAATTTACAAACAGCTATTGATTTGACGCATACCAAGAAATACGGCGTATACGCGTTTATGACTTTTTTGGGGATAATTATTTTATTTATGTTTTTGCAACATGTAAATATTATAAACTTGTTATATGCGTTTGTTATGTTTGTAATTACATGCGTGTTGTATATTCCAATGGTTGTAACTATCGGGGCGATTAGAAATGATTGACAGTGAAATATCAAAACAATTTGACCGGCGAAGCGCATTGTTTTTAACAGGTGGCGCGGTTCTTACGTCTGTTTTGATTTTACGTATGTTTCAGATGCAGGTTTTTAACTATCGTTCTTATAAACAAAAAAGTGAAAATAATTCATTTAGAATCCAGATAAATATGCCAGAACGTGGAAAAATTTTATCCCGCAACGGCACATCTATATCTTATGACGCGCCGATTTATAGACTTTATGTTATTCCAGAAGAAAGCGATGATTTGGAAGGCGTTATAAAAACTGTTTCTCGCGAATTAAATTTGCCAGAAAAACGTATAAAAAACATTTGGAAGCATGTAAAAAAGCAACCAAAATTTCAGCCGGTTTTAATAAGTGAAAACACTGATTGGAATGTGCTTGCAGGGATTCAGGCAAAAAATCTCTTGGGACTTCATATCCAAGATGGTTTTGCACGGCGTTATGAAATGGGCCCCGCCGGCGCGCAGATTTTTGGCTATGTCGGCGCCCCAGATAAACCGGTTGCAAATACCCCTTTTTATACTTGTGGTATTACAGGATTAGAAAGGGTTTTTAACGATGAACTTGCTGGAACCCCAGGAAAAACTGTCATGATAACCAATGCTGTTGGGCGTGTAACTGGGGAAGATAAAGCAAAATACGAACAACCAATAATTGGTCAAAATATTCATACAACTATTGATGAATCCGCACAACGTGCGTTATACGATTCTCTCACACTTTATAAATCAGGTTGTGGCGTTGCATTAGATATTGAAACAGGGGATATATTGGCGATGGCATCAACCCCAAGTTTTGACCCCAATAATTTTTCGGGCGATGATGCCGAAGAATATATCGCAGGGCTGCGAAATAATTTTGCAAAACCTTTTATGAACAAAGTCTTTGAAGGTCTTTATCCGCCCGGGTCAACTTTTAAAATTGTTGTCGCGCTTGCAGGGCTGGAATCTGGTGCAATCACACCAAACGAGACCGTATTTTGTCCGGGTTATTGGGATTATGGTGATCGGCGATATCATTGTTGGGAACATCGGGGACATGGACATGTAAATGTTGTTGGCGCATTAAAACATTCTTGCGATATATACTTTTATCAAATGGCGTTGCGCATTGGTATTGATGCAATAAAACAGATGGCTATTAAACTTGGACTTACCGAAAAATATATCGAAGATATTGTTTCTAAACAAATGACCGGTATTATACCCGATAGAAAATGGAAGGAAACTAACAAGGGTGTAAATTGGGTGCATGGTGATACAGTTATCACAGGCATTGGCCAAGGGTTTACATTGGTAAACTGTATGCAATTGGCGGTTATGATTGCGCGCGCTGCATCAAATAAACGCGTTATTCCACGGCTTATAAAAACAAATAAAAAACCAAAATTTGAATCCATAGGATTACAGAAAAAAAACTTGAATTATGTTCTAAATGGTTTAGAAGAAGTTCTTAAACCGGGTGGTACGGCGGCGGGCAGTGCGATAAATGTTGACGGCGCAAAGATGGGCGGAAAAACTGGAACATCCCAAGTGCGCAGCATATCAAAGGCTGAACGCGCATCTGGGGTTTTAACGAACGAACAACTTGAATGGCATATGCGGAATCACGGGCTTTTTGTTGGATACGCACCGACAAACAACCCAAAATATGCCGTATGCGTGATAACTGAACATTCTGGGTCCAGTGGTTCCGCCGCACGCAGCGTTGCCGCCGTTATGAAGGAATTATTAAAAAAATGAGCAGACAGACACGCGTTTCAAATGCAAATATGATGAGTTTTTCTGAAAAACTTGGTCGTTTTTCGTGGGCAATGTTTGTTCCGATGTGTCTTGTATTGGTATTTTCCGAACTTATACTTTATTCGGCCGGTGGTGGTTCGTGGCAACCTTTCGCATTATCACAATTTATGAAAATTATTCTTGGATTCGGACTGTTTTTCTTTGCGGCGTTTACAAATATAAAACTTTGGATAAAGTCTGCGTACGGAATTTACGCTGTTGCAACAATACTTATCATACTTGTTACTTTTGTTGGGCATACGGGTATGGGCGCACAGCGATGGCTAAACCTTGGGTTTATGCATATTCAACCGTCCGAACCTTTCAAGATGGCACTGGTGTTGGTTCTTGCGCGATATTTCGCGTGGATGAATTCGGTGGAATTAAATCAATTCAAAAACTATGTTGTGCCGTTTTTACTTATGCTGTTTCCATTTGGACTTATTGTAATGCAACCAGACCTTGGTACGGCTTTATCAATAGCGATGATTACGATTGGTATGTTTTATATTGTTGGCGCAAACAAAAAATGGTTTATCATTGGCGCAATTTTAGTGGTTATGGCGGCACCAGTTGTGTGGTTTGGCGGACTGCATCAATATCAACGCGAAAGAATTATAACTTTCTTAAATCCTGACCATGATGTCCAAGGTGCCGGCTATCAAATAACACAGGCAAAAATTGCGTTCGGCAGTGGCGGTATTATCGGTAAGGGATATATGAAAGGTTCGCAATCGCAACAATCTTTCTTGCCTGAAAAACAGACCGATTTTATATTCACTATGCTTGGCGAAGAATTCGGTTTCTTGGGCGCGATGACAATTCTTATGATTTATACTTTTATCATTATTATTCTGTTTTGGGCCGCAAAAACATGTCGCAATCGATTTGGGCAATTGGTGTGTTTTGGTTTTATGTTGAACTTTTTCATTTATTACTTTATAAATATATCCATGGTTTTGGGACTCATGCCGACCGTTGGTGTGCCGTTGCCACTGATGTCCTTTGGCGGCAGCAGTTTATTATCACTGATGTTCGGATTCGGACTATGCGAAAACGCACACATACACAAGGACCAACAATTATCTGCAAAAGGGAACTGATATGAACTTACTTATCGTTGAATCACCATCAAAAGCAAAAACAATTGAGAAATACCTTGGGCGCGGGTGGCGCGTTATTGCGTCTGTTGGGCATGTGCGTGATTTGGTGCCTGAAAACGGCAGTGTTGATACCGAACATGATTTCGCAATGCGGTGGCAAATTATGCCGGGCAAAGAAAAACAAATAAAACTTATCACGGATGAGGTTAAAAAAGCCGATGCGATTTACCTGGCGTCCGATCCTGATCGCGAAGGGGAAGCGATTGCGTGGCATATACTTGATATATTAAATTCAAAAAAATTACTTGGGAAAACGCCGGTCTATCGTGTTGCCTTTCATGAAATCACAAAAAATGCGGTGCTTGATGCTATTAAAAATCCGCGTGAAATTGACTCTGATTTGGTGGACGCGTATTTGGTGCGGCGCGCACTCGATTACCTTATTGGGTTTGAAATATCGCCATTGCTTTGGCGACGCAATCTTGGCAAATCCGCGGGGCGCGTGCAATCTGTTGCGGTAAAGTTGGTTGTTGACCGTGAACGCGAAATCGAAGATTTTGTCCCCACAGAATATTGGTCGGTTGGTGCAAAATGTGAATTTAATAAAAAATCTTTTAATGCCGGACTTTCGTATTTTAATTCTGAAAAAATAGAAAAGATGACACTTAAAAATTCGCATGATGTTGATGCGATTTTATCAAAGTTAAAAACACCGCTATACGCCGGAATCAGCCGTATAGACAAGAAAAAAGTATCACATAAACCGTATGCGCCTTTCACCACAAGTACACTGCAACAAGAGGCCGCGCGCAAACTTTATTTTTCATCAAAACGCACTATGTCGGTGGCACAAAAACTTTATGAAAATGGTTTTATTACATATATGCGAACCGATGCAACAAATTTATCGGCCGAGGCGGTTGCTGAAATCCGGAACTTTATTTCAAATAACTATGGTGATAAATTTTTACCTGCGTCACCAAATATTTATGTAACCAAGTCAAAGAACGCCCAAGAAGCGCACGAGGCAATTCGTCCAACGCACTTTGATAGCGCGGCGCACGAACTGGACGGCGATGAAAAGAAACTTTATGAATTGATTTGGAAACGTACAATAGCATGTCAAATGACCAACGCAGAATTTGATTCTGTTGCCGTTGATATTTTAACCGATGATAAAATTGCAACTTTTCATACCGTTGGAACAACGCGGACTTTCGATGGTTTTATGGCGGTCTATGTTGAAGATAAAGATGATGGTGATGATGAAGAAAATGAAAAATTGCCGGCGCTTTCGGTTGGTGACCGTATCACTATTTCAGAAATAAAACCGGAACAACATTTCACGATGCCCCCCGCACGATATACCGAGGCATCACTTGTAAAAAAATTAGAAGAACTTGGTATCGGCCGACCGTCAACATACGCAACGATTATGTCAACGATTGTTGACCGCAATTATGTAGAACAAGATAAACAGCGGCGGTTTCATCCGACATCTGGGGGGTGGGTGATTGCGGCGTATTTGGCGAAATATTTTGCGGACTTGGTTGATGTGAATTTCACCGCGAAAACCGAAGATACACTGGACGATGTGTCAAATGGAAATACCGATAAATTGTTTGCGCTAAATGAATTCTGGGGCGATACAAAGCAAATGATTTCTGGCGCGCGCGATGTTAAGACAACTGAAATTATCGATGAAATAAACAAGTTTATGACAAAGCATATGTTCGCCGATGGAAATAATAAATGTCCAAAATGTGGCGGAAAATTGGGGATAAAACTTTCAAAGTTTGGGCCGTTTATTGGTTGCGAAAATTATCCGACTTGCGATTATACCGCGCGCATGACACCAAATGATACAACCGAAAAAACACAAACAAAGGCCGAGCCAAAAGATTTGGGTAATGGAATTTCTTTCCGCGTTGGACGGTTTGGGCCGTATGTGACAGATGGCAAGAAAAATGCGGCCGCGAAAAAATATACCGCCGATACAATCACACTTGAAATCGCAACCGAATTATTGGCCGGTGGAAAGCAAAAGGTTGAACCGATTGAAATCGGAAAAAATCCCGCAACAGACAAGATGATTTATTTCTATCCGACCGGACGTTATGGCGCATATATTTCAAGCAACAAGGTCAATGTTAGTGTCAAAGAACAACCCGATTTAGAAACCGCAATCGATTTGATAAATAATAAGAAACCAACAAAAAGGTTTAGGAAAAAGTAAATATGAATATATTTGAAAAGTATAAACTTTATAGAAATATCTTAAAACAAAAACCAAACAATTCATCTTTGTTTTCAGAAAATTGTTCAGCATACAATGGTGATTTATTATATACAAAAAAGCACACCTTGTATAACTGTGGGGATTACAAAGTATCGGCTTATTATGATAATTATTTTATCAAGTTAAGACCTCTGACTACACTATTAAATTCGATTTACTGGGTGAATCCGCCAATCCAGTTTTATGCATTTGTTTTTAATAACAATGATGAATATCTGTGTAATTTTAATTTCTTATTAGCAAAAAAGTTGTTTAACCATGGTAATCAAAAATGACAAAATATGACAATAATTTTACCGACCAACTGCGTGAACGGCTTTCAATTGTCGATGTTGTTTCGCGGCGCGTACCGCTTGTTAAAAAAGGTCAAAATTATTGGGGTTGTTGTCCGTTTCATAATGAAAAAACTCCGTCTTTTTCCGTCAATGAAGACAAAGGTTTTTTCCACTGTTTTGGTTGCGGAAAGCATGGCGATATTATTTCTTTTACTATGGAATCGCAGCATATTGATTTCAAGGCCGCGATTGCGGAACTTGCGGATATGGCCGGATTAAAATTGCCAGAATATAAACCAAAATCACAACAACAAATTGATGCGGAAGAATCTTATATTTCTATCACTGCGGCGGCCGCAAAATTATACGCGGAAAAACTTTTCACACCTGATGGTGCGCATGCTTTGGAATACGTTCGCGGCCGCGGGTTTAGTGATGATATGATAAAAAAGTATGGTATTGGTTATGCGCCAAAAAATAATATTATTTCGAATAAGTTTGTAAATGTGAAACAAGATAAACTTATTGCGACCGGTCTTGCGCGGCGCGGCGAATACGGAATGTATGATTTTTTTCGTGATAAATTGATGTTTCCAATTTTTAATGCGCGTGGACAAATTGTTGCTTTTTCTGGGCGCAGTTTAGACGGGTCTGAACCAAAGTATATCAACACGACCGATACAGAAATGTTTCACAAACGCCAAACTTTGTTCGGTTTTAATTTCGCACGCGAAGCGATTCATCGTGCAAATCGTGCCATAATTGTCGAAGGTCAAATTGATGCAATTCAAATGCAATGTCACGGTTTTGGTGAAACTGTCGCGCCCCTTGGGACAGCACTTACCGAAGACCATATTGCGATTTTATGCAAAGCAAATCGGAATATTGTTTTTTGTTTTGATGGCGACGGGGCAGGGCAAAAGGCCGCCGCGCGTGCGTGCGGTATAATTATGCCGTTCTTGCGTGATAATTCCGATGTGCGATTTGCTTTCGTAACCGGCGGCAAAGACCCAGATGAAATTCTGCGCAAAGACAATCCAGATGATATGAAAAAAATTATTGATTCTGCGGTGCCACTGGTTGACTTCCTTTGGAACATCGTAAATAAAAATTTTTTAACAAATACTCCGGCGGGACGAACACAGGCAGAAAAGTTTTTAAAAAAAGAACTTGAAAAAATAACTGATAAATTATTGCGCGCAGAATATGAACATGAATACGAATCACGCAAATTTAACAATTGGCATAAATGGAAAAAAATATCGGAAACCGTGCGTATAGAAGTTCCGGAAATTGATACAATTGTTAAAAATACAATCATTTCAATTATAAATAAATATCCTACACTTGCCGAAAGATACGGTGATTTTATTAGTAAATTTAATCTTGATTTTTCTGAAAATACGCCGGATTGCGGTTTATCTTTTGATGCGGCGGAAAAATATTTAGTATCATTAAAATTGCAAAAATATATTGAAAGTTTAGAAAAACAAAAACGTGATTTGACTGTGCGTGGGCTTTCCGGTGAAAATGATGTAAGCGAAAAAATCCGCCGTATAGATGATGAATTGAATAAGATGAGAGAGAAGTTTGAGTTGTTAGTGTAAGTCTATAGCGGTTAGTGTTAATAATGTCATCCCGCAGAAGCGCGGGATCCATCAACCGAAGCCTTGGCGAAGGTTGACTGTCCCGCAGTGATAATAAAATTGTCTGCGACGCAGGTGTTCGTTGCCGCTCACACTGGATCCCGGCCTTCGCCGGGATGACGTCGCACTTATACTAACCACTAATACTTTCTACTAATATTTCTATTGTAACAATTTGGGTTTTGTGATATTATACCTGTGTCGATGGGAATTCCATCGATGGGGTGTCAGAACCCTTGAATGTGTTTGTCCGTGGGGACATAAAACACCTCCAACTCAATGTGGTTGGAGGGCGGTGAATATATCGAATAAGCCCACTATTCAACACATTATAGTTCTGAACCTCCAACCACATGAAAGAATTTCGGTGGTTTTTTGGTGTTTATAAAAAAACGAAAGGAAAGGAGGATTTTTATGAAAAAAACATTGATAACAACTTCACTAATCGCGGCGGTGGTTGCAATGCCGGCGTTTGCGGACCCAACGGCCCAAGAATTATTGGACCAGAAAACAGTCACATCAAAATACTATGTCGATACCACAAAACAAGATAAAATCACCACAGATAAGGTGTTATTTATAGAAGGGGACGGTGGTAAAATACCAGACGCATATGTTCCCGCATTGGTTCTAACCAATGCCGCCGGGACCACGTTAAACGGTAATACGGTCGGTATGTTGGATCAAGGAACGTTGAGTGACGTTAATGGGCTTGTTTCAATGCATGAGTTAAGAGACCTTACCGCCGCGACTTATGACAACTTTGTTCCGACTGTTCGTGCCGTGGCAACTGGATTAAGTAGCATATGGACCAAACTTAATGAGACCCTTTCATGGTCGTCAACACAAACCAATGCTGTTAATGCATATAATGTATATTTTGGCACTGGTACAAACCAATGGTCGGGCAGTGGAACTGAATACATAACCGGTTCGTCATTGGCACAGGGGCTTGCACTGAAACAAAACATTATTGCCGCGGGAACATCGGGTAATGTTGTTACATATACCGGCACGGCGGGACAGGTTGGTTCGGTTGGTGTGTATAATGGTTCTACAACATACAACGCATCGACTGATGCAAGTAAACTTGCAACCGCGGGTTTTGTAGAAACGAAACAAGAAAAACTTACCTGTGCGGGGTATGTTGATGGACATGCGAACGATGATAATTATTGTTGGTTGTATAGCCTTGAATCGCAAGCGTCCACACCGAGTTGTTTGGCGTATGGTGAACCATGTGGCGGTGACCATAGTCTGTGTTGTTCGGGTAGATGTTCAGGGAAGGGTTCGACATGTGACGACTAATGATTACAGCGTGTTTAACACATAAAAAAATCGCCGTTTGGCGATTTTTTTTTTTTTACAATTTATTCACATTGCTTTAATTCGTAATTATTTTCGTCTTGGTCGATATGTTTGTTACGAATTTCTTGGGCCGCATTTATTTTTTGATGAAGCAAAACAAGTTCAGGATGATTTTCAAGTTTTTTATACATATCTTCAAGTAATGAATCTATGCTTTCTATGTCGGGCGCGTATATTGGCATTATCGAATTCATCGCGTTAAAAACTGAGTTTTTTATATCGGGTTCCATATCATTTAATATCGATAAATATGCATATATATGTTTTTCTTCGTGTTTCAAAACAGCGTTATATGAACAAGAATTTTTTTTATGCGATTTATCAATTTTAACCAAAAAATTTTCATAACCAACGGTTGCATCAACACCATTTACAATCACACAGTATCCATCGCGTTCGGGAATAACATTAAAATCGATATTATATTTTTCCATAAAACTTGTTTCGGTTGTTCCATGCAATTTGAAAGAAAAATATTTTCCATTGTATTCGTCCATTGGGTCATCGGACAATTCAACAGTTTTCGTCCATTCTGGATTTTTAATATTTACAAAAGGTGTTTTTTTATACTGCACACAATCATCAGCGAACACTGCAAAAGGCAATAGAATAAAAAACAAAATTTTTTTCAACATATTATATGTCGCCTGCACCTTGTTTTTTTAAATATTCCGCAACAAACGCCGAACCGTATTGGCGATAAAGTTCCTCGGCGAGTAAAACCGATGAACGACCTGATTCGAATAATTTTAGTAAACTGCCGAGTCCCCCAAGTTCAGTATTCAAAATCACCGATTCATTATTGACCGGGCGCGACAATAAAACCGCACGTTTTAGGTTAGGGTAGGCCTTGCCTTGGATGAACGCCATTTCCAGTGGATTCAAATTCCAATGTTCATAGTCCGCCGCATCCGCCGCCGGATTGCGGAAGAACATAATCGTTTGCGCCTGGCCACGGACAACATCGCCAATTCCGAGTTTATCCAAAACATTTGCGCGTTGAAATGCGACCATATATGCCTGGCGATTTTTGCGTCCTTCTTGGAGACCGGCGATAAAATTATCCCTAAACATTTTGTTTTCCAGCATAGGCGCTGTTTCGTCAATCATAATAAGTGAAGGATTTCCGCCGGATACAGTTGTGTTATTTATCCTGTGCAATATATATGATATCACCGCGGGCGCAAGGACGGGGTCTTGTAAAATTTCGGTAAAATCAAAAGTGGTCAAACGAGATTGCAAATCGAGCGTATCCGTTTCTTCATTAAATATGTCGCCGTATTGTAATGGGTCAACCCATTTCTTTAATGCGGCGCGCATTTTGCCGGACGATGAAAAACAACTTTCCCATAAATTTTTCAACATTCTGTCTTTATCAACCAAGTAATCAAAATTCACAGAAACCGCGCGCGCAATTTCATCTTCGGAAAGTGGGTCAGATTGTTCGGAAATCATCGCCAACCACCGCCGCAAAAATCCACGGTTTGCCGCAGTATCCGACATTTTTAGTGGGTTCAGATGTGCAAGGAAATTTGTTTCATTTTTTTCTTTGCCTTGCATCGTTACATATTTTCCACCGGTCGCAAGTGTAAAGATTTCTGCGCCTTTATTCCGATCAAAGAAAAATGCCTTTAATTTCTGATGTCGCATTGACTGTGCAATAAGGAACGAGAACAATGTTGTTTTACCACCACCGGTCGGACCGATTGTAAGTGTATGTCCAACCGCCGCCGGTTTATCCGACACATGAAATTGAAACTGATACGGTGTGCCTTGTGCCGTTGGGAATATAACAAGTGGCCCCGGACCCCAATCAGAATTTGATATACCGCGTGGTGCGGACGACATTGGAACACTGATTGCCGCCGCGCGCGACAACATTTTGAAAGTCCGCGGGAATGTATCAAACCCAGGTATTATTGAAAACCATGAAACCTTGGTCGCGAAACTTTCTTGGATTGGCGATACGCCAAATGATGCAGAAATCTTTTTGAATTCATCAACATGTTCTTTTAATTCCGCTTCGCTTTTCGCAAATATCATAAACAGCGGATAATAATTTACAAGAGTTTGGTTTCCGGAAATATTTTCATCCATGACCGATTCCGCACTTGATATTTGTTCTTCGGTTGAATCATTTTCTTTGTTTGCAACACTGCGGCGTTGGCGCATTACCGCCTCTACATCTGCGGCACCCATTATTTTGAATCCGTTCATACAAATCATTTCAGTTTGAATCGTATTCACAGAATCAAAAAAATCTTCGTCCAAATAATCCGGTGCCGCACGGAAAGATAAAAGCGCCGCATAGTATTCATAATTACCACTTGTATATTTAACTGTTCCGTTTGATAAAAATTCCACATCATCAACTGTTGCGTTTTCAGTGATTTTATCATCACACACCGCCGGCGTTGGCTTTGTAATCGGCGATAAGATACGACCAAAAAACTTTGCCATATTATCCCGAGATTTGTTTTCAAGCATTTGTGGTTTATATGGCGCAAGTATCGATTCAATATAATTTCCATACTGATTTAGTTTATCACGCGCATGCGCACCACGAACAGAAAGTACAATATAATAATTATTTAAAAATATCTTTAACCCTTGGGAATGCCATTTGTCGTAAATTTTCTGTAATACAGGTTGGTCGAATTCATAGTCTGTATTTTCTGCAACCGCGTCACGCGTTGTAAAAAATCGCAGCACAATATTTGGGTCGTGGATTTGGTTGAATAACTGCGCACGCAGGTCAAGAAATTTTTCACGTTGCTCGTCTGTTTGCATACTTGTTTGCACACCAGCGATTGAATAAACACGAATTAAACAACCATCACTTAGTTCAATTGAATTATCGGTATAAACAGTTGTAAAAGGTATATATTCGGAGTAATGTTTATAACCAAACTTTGGAAAAACATGTTTTACAATAGTCGGGATATACATTAATAATACTAAAAACACAAATATAACCGCGATTGCCATAACAGTTAGTGTTATAGTATTAGAAAACCCATTGCCGGCAAAATATTTGAAAAATTCGGGTATCATGCGGCGATTCTCCGTGGAATTTTATTTCTTATCATTCTGATTTTAGCAATCAAAATTTGTCCAAGTTGCGGGTCGCGCCGCGAATAATGCGCTAAAATCATATGGACGATACACACAGATATTATAAAAAATAGCGGATTTAAATAATCATTTACTTTATCCGGGAAAATAAACATACCAATTGTATATAAAATTATAAAAATAATGAACTGAATCATAAAATTCAACACCGCCAAAGTATATGGCACATAGAATAAATGCGACGGATTCGCCAAAGCTTTTAGCACTTGTTGCTTCATTTTATGTCGATTTCCCCCCTATGGATGTTTTTATTATAACAATTTCCACATTTTTCAACAAGCATAAAAAATAAAAATCTAAAATTGTTGAAATTGTTGAAAACTTATGTTTTTTTTAACGCGTTTTCCACAAGTATGTTTTTTCCACAAATTTGCTGAACATATCGGAAAAAGCCCAAAAAAATGTTAAAAACTTTGTTTAAAACGACTTTTTCACATTTTCAACAAGGTAAATAACAACAACAAAATTAAATATAATTTGATTTTTGTGAAAAACCGTTTATAATACCCACGCAAAAAGGATTAGATATGAAGTTTTTGAGTTCTTTGAAAGCATGGAAAAAACGCGGAAACATTAAACAAGTTCGCCGTGGTAAACAGGTTATTTTGATGGATCCTGATAACCCAAAGTTTAAGGCAAAACAGGGTTTTAAACGTAAATAATCCATTGTTTTATGCTATTTTTCGGCGTTTCTGTGGTTTCAGAAATGCCGATTTTATTTTGGTTAAAACAGGTTAAAATCTTTTGTAAAAGCCTCGGTTATAGATTCTTTTACCTCAGCCCCAGATAGGCCGGCAGTGCGCAGGTAGTTTTCTTGGGGCCCTGTCGCATGCATCATATATGCACTGTGTTCGGCAAAGTCTGGAACAGATCTTATGCGCTGGGCCGGGTTGAATTTTATTTTCGCACTATTATCTGTTGTATGACCAGCAAGACGGATATCTGATTTCGTATTAGGGCAATTTTTATTTATGATCGCCACCGCCGACATACGAGAATAACTGTTTTTATGCCCGATTATTTTAGTTTGAATCAAAATACCGGTATCGGGTGCGGTATGTTCAGCAATTATTTTTCCGGCGAAATCAGAGTAATTTTTAACCATTATATGTCCGCGAAGTTCAGAATTTTCCCCGGCATTTTTAATAAAAATATTCAAAAAACCCGGAAAATTATTTTCTAAATCAACAGTCAAAAAAAACGACTGATTTTCCGCAGTTATGTTTATATTTAGTGTTATTTCGCGTTCTATTTTGCCGACACATATAATATGCACAGGTAAATCGTATTTCTTTGAAAAAATTTCTGTTTCGCTGAGTGTCGATAAATCAGACCTAAAAACACCGTCAACGTAAACCAATGTTTCGGACGGAAAGGTTTTTATATTGAATTTGTTCCACATGTATGACATATTTACATATATATTATAAAGGATTTTGTTATGGGTTTCAATTGCGGAATTGTTGGATTGCCAAATGTGGGAAAATCGACCTTGTTTAATGCACTGACGCAAAGTGCCGCGGCGGATGCGCAAAATTACCCTTTTTGCACAATCGAACCAAATACTGGCCGTGTGGTTGTGCCGGACGAAACACTGCATAAATTGGCGGCGGTTGATAATTCGGCCAAGATTATTCCAACTCAACTTGAAATCGTTGATATTGCGGGCTTGGTGCGCGGGGCATCAACTGGCGAAGGACTGGGAAATAAATTTTTGGGTAATATATTGGAAACTGACGCAATTATCCATGTTGTGCGGTGCTTTGAAAATGACGATATTGTGCATGTTGATGGGCGAATTGACCCGATTGCCGATATTGATACGATTGAAACTGAACTTATGCTGGCGGATTTGGAAAGTTTGAACAAGCAAATAAAAAATCTTGAAAAAAAGGCGCACGGTCTTGATAAAAGCGCGATAAAGTTATTGGCCGATGCAAATATTATAAAAGAAAATTTGGAAAAATCTGTGCCGGCGCGCGATGTGGATGTTGATAGTAAACCTTTTAATTTACTAACATCAAAACCCGTGATTTATGTGTGTAATGTTGAAGAGGCCGCCGCCGCAAGTGGAAATAAATTTTCAGATGCAGTAAAGCAAAAGTTTGGCGCAAAAAATCCGGTTCTGGTTATATCTGGCAAGATAGAAATGGAAATTGCGCAGATTGTGGACCCCGACGAACGTAAAATGTTCTTGGATGATTTGGGCCTTAAACAATCGGGGTTAGAGCAGGTGATAAAAACCGGATATGAAACATTGGGGTTGCAGACTTTTTATACTGTGGGGCCCAAGGAAGCGCATGCGTGGACGATAACGCGTGGTATGACCGCACCACAGGCCGCCGGTAAAATTCATACTGATTTTGAGCGCGGTTTTATTCGTGCGGAAATTATTTCACCGGCGGATTATATCGCGCTTGGTGGTGAAGTCGCGGTGAAAGAGGCGGGCAAAATGCGTCTTGTTGGTCGTGACTATGTTATACAAGAAGGCGATATTTGTCATTTCTTGTTTAATAATTAGTAGAAAGTGTAAGTGATTAGTATTAGTGGATAGTGATAGAGGGGGTATTGTGCAGTTCCCGAGCCGAATTGTTGGAAATAATAAGAGAGATTGATAGTGTGAAAGATAAATTGAATCTATCAAATTTATGGTGAGATATTATTTGCATTTAGTATAAATCAATGAATCACATTTACCAACACATTTAGCCCACGATGCTAACGGTATTCTTTTTTCTAAAGCATATCCATTGCGTTTAGCAATATTTTCTGATGGCAAATTTCCATCATCTATATCAAGTATAATTTTGTTAATCCCAAATTTAAATAGTTCTGTTTCCAGCGCAGACAAAGCCTCGCTCATATATCCATGCCCGTTTTCAGATTGAATTAACCAGTATCCGATTTCACATTCACTATCATGCATATCAAAGAAGCGAATACGCCCGATAAGTTCAGTGTTTTTATAAATACCGAACAAGATTCCTTCATTTTTTTTAATTTGATTATAACGAAATTTTAATTTTTTTAATACATCATCCACATTGTGCAAATATTCAATATGTCCTTGCCAAGATTCAAGATACTCGCGATTTTGTTCGATAATATTAAAAAATTTTTCTGCCTTTTCTTTTGTCGGCTCAATACCCCGTAACACTAATCGTGGAGTTTTTATTACTTTTGGAAAAATTGATAAAGATTTCATTGTGTTCATCTATAATGATTATACTATAAAATAAAAACTATTTTTGTCTAGATTGAGTTTGTAACAACCATTCTGGTGGTTCAGGCAAACTGAATCTTTCACCATCATATTGCATTTTTATATATTCTGCATTTGGCATACTACTAAAATTAAAATTGGTAAAACGCCGAACAAACACACTGATAACGCCCGCATGGGTTGCGATACCAACAGTTTTAGCATCTGTATTTTTTGCAATCTTTGTTATCGTGTCACAGACACGTTGAACAAAAGTATTATCGCTTTCACCATTTTCCGGTGCATATTCACCATTAAACAAAAGAGCCGCAGGCATATCTATTTTATCTTTACTTATATCAACTGGTGTATCTGCCGGTGCATCGGTAAGGTTCATTATTTTACCACAAAGCACCCCAAGATTTCTTTCGCGCAACCCCGGGTCAGTTATAATTTTTACCTTTCTGTCACCCAAAACAATTTTTGCAGTATCCAAAGCTCTAGACAATGTCGAACTATATACACAATCAAATTGTACATTTGATAAATTTTTAGCCAAGGCCTGTGCCTGGGCAATTCCGTTACTGTTTAATGGTATATCCAAGAAACTTTGAACCCTTTTTTCCACATTATAATCGGTTTGCCCATGTCTAAATATATAAAACTGTTTCATGTGTACCACCTTTTGGCGCATTATACCATAAATAGTTCAAAAGCTACAAATTTTTGCTATTTTTGTAATTTCAACTTTCGAACTTTTTGTAGATATTAGGTTTCTAACAAAAAACCGCCCTTGTGGACGGTTGTGTAAACTCTGGTTGCGGGGGATGGATTTCCATCGACACCGTTGGTGTCTGCTGGGCAACCGTAGCGATTTTGCTGCGCTGCGCTTCCCAAAATCTACTTGTTGTCGCTCGCGCGCAAATTTGTATTTATTGGAACTTCACTATCGTTCGTTCTTATATACAAATTTTGAACCGGCAACTGCGTTGCGGGTCACAAACCACAGACCAGATTTAAACAAAAAATACACCATATTGGTGTATTTTTTGTTTAAATTGGTTGTGCTCGGTATACGGTTCTCGAACCGAATTGAAGAAATTGATGAGTTAAAAGATAAGTTAATTTATTGATCAATTGTGTTAAATTATATTATCATTTATTTATTACACAGGGGTCTTAGATGTTTAAAATTAGAAATGCAGAAATAGCAGATGCAAAAGCTATATATAATATTTGGTCAAACGGATGGAAATATGCATATAACATGATACTTTCGCAAGAATTTCTGGAAAAACGTGTCGGTCTTGATGCTATTGATAAAAAAATAGAAAAATTTCCTGAAGAATTGGATAAAGAAAAATCAAAAGGAAATATTTTTTTGGTAATATTAGATAATGATAAAATCATAGGATTTGTAAGTGGTGGTGCACCAAATTCTCCTGAATGTACCGCTGATTGTGAATTAGATATGTTGTATATTGATACAAATTATATTGGTTGTGGTATTGGAAAATTTTTACTTCAGCTTTTTGCAAAAGAGATGAAAAACCGTGGTAAAAAATCGTTTGGATTAATGTGTTTTTCTGATAATAAAAGTATTGGTTTCTACAAAAAAATGGGTGGTAGAATAACCATAGAGCGTCAAAGTGGTGAAAAATTTGAATACACAATGGCATCATTTATAGAATTTAATATCGATGATATTTTAAAGAAATGATTTGGTTGTGATATGTGTTCAGTTCTCGAGCCGAGTTATTAGAGATAGGACGGGATATTGATTATTTAAAAGATAAATTAGGATTAAAAAATTTGTGTTAACCAATAATCTATGATACTATTCTTCGTGAATAGAAAGGAGTTTTTATGGACATAAGATTTTGCACAGATAGCAATTTTGATCAAGATATTGAACTTATAAAAAAACATAAAATTGGTGTTGAATTCCAAGAATTTTATGACCCATTTATAAAAAATCTGGCAAAAACACTTAAGCACCAGAAAGAAATGTCTGCAAAAATTAAACACAAGTCATTGCATGCTCCTTTTTGGGAATTGAACCCAGGAACAAAAATGCCTGGATTACGGAAAGAAACAATGAAAATGTATAATTTTGCATACAAATGTGCCAAAGAATTGGGTTGTGATAGTATAGTTGTTCATAATGGGTATTACCCAGGAACATACGGCTATTCTGGATGGGTAAGAAGAACAACCGCATTTTGGCAAGAATTCTTTGCCGATAAAGATAACAGTATCACGATGATGATTGAAAATCAGTTTGAAAAAGATAGTGAATTGATAAAAATGGTTATAGATTCTGTAAATGATAAAAGATTAAAGGTAAATTTGGATATTGGACACGCAAATTGCAATTCAGATATGTCGGTTTACAACTGGATAAAAACACTTGGCAAACGTATTGGTTATATGCACCTGCATAATAATCATGGTAAAGATAGTGGGGCAGAGAATTTGGATGAACATTTGGATATAACCAATGGAACAATAGATATTAAGAAAGTTATAAAACTGGTTAAACAACATTGTCCAAAAGCAATATTAGCTATAGAATCATCAAAGAATGCAGAATATTCGATTGAATTACTAAAAAAACTTATAAAGTAGTTCAAAAGTAGTATAAAAATGACCGTTTTCAAAAATACAGCTTTCGAACTTTTTGTAGGTATTGGGAAACAAATAAAAACTTGCCTCGGTTGGCAAGTTTTGAAACTCTGGTTGCGGGGGATGGATTTGAACCACCGACCTTCAGGTTATGAGCCTGACGAGCTACCGGACTGCTCTACCCCGCGATAAACGGCAATTATTATATAGTATATTTTTACATTGTCAAACAAAAACCGTAGATTTTAGTATTTTTTTATCAAAATATCTGACAGTTTTTGTGTTAATATATTAGTATTTGGTAATAATACATCACTATTATTATCGTTTATCAATATATCAACATCTATATAACCTTTGTTTTTTAATTCTTGTTGTGTGTATGTTTGTTTTTTTAATGCTTGGTTTCTTAGGTCTGCATATAAATTGCTCGCTTTTTTTGTATTATGGTGTTCGCGGTAACCGATGCTTATGATAATCAGTCCATCCGGACCATCGGCAACACCCCAAACAACACGTTTTGGGTCTGTATAATTTGAACTATCTATACTTTGGACCAAACAACAACCAGATTCAAGAGTCACTGTGGCGGATACTGTTTCTTTTCCATCTTTTATTATATGAACAGGACCTTGGAATTGCATTTCAAGCGGATCAAGGTTTACTTCGTTTATTGCCTGTAATACAAGATTTACATTTTGTTTTGAAGATTTTTCTATCTTTTTCAAAATGTCTGGTGTTATATATTTTTTTATTTTAATAGGTTCGCGTTTTGTTGGTTGTGGTTTTATAGTTTCTTTTGTTTTTACAGGCGCAATTTCTTCCATTATTTTTTCACGTTCTTTGACGATATTTGGTAAATCTTTGTGAACTAAATCAATCTGAGATGCATCAATGCATGTGACATTTACACCATCCCCGCGTTGCAACGTCTTCTTTTGTATGCCGTTTTTACGTTGATTTGATAAAACAGCACGTATTAACCGGTCAAGTTCTTCGTCAGAATAAATATCGTATTCTTGGAATTTACGCAAATGTGCCAGGATTTCTTTGACTTCCAAATGTTCCCCTTGGATTTTTGGTTCGATAGTTTCTTGGACTGTTTCGGTTTCAATTTTAATAATAGTTGGTTGCTGGTGTTTTTTTGCTTCGATATCACAGTATTTTTCAACCAATACATCCAACAAATTATTTCCGTCTGTATCAAGAACTGTCACGTATGGATAGCGGGTAATAAAATTAAGCACATTAAGAAAATGTTCTCTGTTTTCGGTTAAAAATTTCTTTCTAATCAATTTAGGTTCGACAATCAACGTTTTTACTGTTGTTGTGTCAAGTTCGTCTTTTTCGTCTTCATCATCATCTGTGTCATTTGTTGGTAATATATCCATAAGGACATCAAAATCAGTGATACTGTATGCGCAATTGATTTTTTCTGTGATTGGTAAAATCGTATCTTTTGTTATATAATCTTTGCCAAGACCACTGCAATCGAAAGTTCCACCAACAACAAATGGAAAATTTTTACTGTATTTAGAACAATAAAAATCATCGTTCACAACAATATTGCGAAGACAATAATCATCAAATTTGCTTTTTTTATCTATAAATTTTCTTAAATCCAAATCTCCGTTAATCCGAATATAACATCCTGGATTTTTTGATAAAACACAGTTGCATGTTTCGGGTAAGTTTTTTAATGAACATTGTCCGCGGTCGATACATTTACTTTCTGGTGTAAGGACATTAAAATCCAACAAATCACGTTGACTTATACCGACACTGTTAAATGAGGCGTTTGCGATTATTTCCCTTATAACCGGGTCTGTATCTTTGCTGAATTGTAATTGTAATATATTTACGCCGTTTTGTGGTTGTTTTGTAATCGTCATATTCCGAAGTGATTCAATAACATCAAATATACTTGTCTTTGCAGGAAGTTTTTTAATTGATGTTAAAATTCTTAGTTTAAAATCATCCAGTTCGAGAAGTTCGTTCTCGATATCTTTTTCGATTCTTGAAAATTCCATTTGCAACGCATTTAATAAATTGTGCATTTTATAGTCCTTTTTACCTTTTGTGTAATATGTAATACAAAATACAGTCATTGTCAAGATTTTTATTCTTTTATTTTTTTTTGTTTTTCGGTAAAATGGTGGCGAGAGAGAATTTAATCGTGAAATATTTGTTTCAATTTATGATTATATTGGTTTTTGTGTTCCTGGGGGAATTGTGTGAATTTTTGATTCCGTTGCCAATCGCGGGCAGTATTTATGGGCTTTTGCTGTTGTTTATTGCGTTGTGTGCGGGGTTGGTAAAACTTTCGTGGGTGGCGGATGTGGCGGATTGGTTCCATGGTGTGATGGCGTTGTTTTTTGTTGCGCCGGCGGTCGCGGTGATTGATATTTGGCCGGAAATTTCGGGAATTTGGATGTATTTGGTTTTTATGTTGGTGCTGGCGTATTTTGTGACGATGGTTATAACCGGGAAAACCGCAGATTTCTTTTTAAATAGAAAAGAGAAAAAATGATGGAAATGGTGACATCTTCGACATATTTTGGTGTGGTTTTGACCATAGGGGCCTTTGTGGTCGCGACATTTATCAATAAAAAGTTTCCGAATCCGTTTACTACGCCACTGTTTTTGGCGACAATGATGGTGATTGCGGTTTTGCTGGGGTTCAAAATTCCGTATGAAAATTATAATTTCAGTGCAAAGTATTTGACATATTTCTTGGTGCCGGTGACGGTTTGTTTTGCGGTGCCGATGTATCGGCAATTGCCATTGTTAAAGAAACATATTTGGACGATATTTTTTGCGGTTTTTGTGGGGTGTGTTGCATCGGTCGCATCAATTTGTATTGTTGTGATTTTGTTTGGGTTGGCGGATGTGATTGCGCGGTCCTTGGTTTCTATATCGGTGACGACGGCGTTGGCGATTGGAATTACGCGAAAACTTGGTGGAATTATATCGTTGACCGTGTCGGCGGTGATAATCACGGGTATTTTGGGTGCGTCGGTTAGTGATAAGTTGTGTAAGTGGTTGCGGTTAAAGAATCCGATATCGCGCGGAATTTCAATTGGAAACGCGGCGCACGCGGCCGGCACGGTCAAGGCGATGGAAATGGGCGCGGTCGAGGGGTCATTTAGCAGTTTGGCAATTGTCTTGTCGGGCCTTATGACCGCGGTTTTGGGCCCAGCCGCAATTTGGTTGTATTTTGGATAGTGATTAGTGAGAGGGTTGTTCAATTTGCTTGCTTTTTTACAGAGTTTTTGCTAAAAATATGTAGCGTTGTGGGAGTTGAGAGATATTTGTAAAAAGGTGTGTAAAATGTCAGAAAAAATCTCTTATAATCCATTTTGTGTTGACGGATATTTGGTTGTTCCACAAGAAAAACTTGTGCGCATTTATAATGTTTTTAATGGTGCCCCTGTTTTAAAGTCGTATGTAGAGTTGTCGGCGGTGCCGCAAAAGGTAAATTTAAGGAATCATTTTAAAAGAAATGTTTTTCATATTTTGAAAGATAGTGGACTTTATACATCTGAACAATCGTTAAGGAACAGTTTTTTTACACCGCTTAAAAATGGGGTCGCGGATAATCAGTATGATTCTTCGGTTTTGCTCGGGTTGACCGGGGCACATTTTGTATGGCTTTTGATAAACGCTAAAGATTACCAAGTTTATGGAATTTATCTTGAAGATTTGACTTGTGATAATCCGGGGCAAGAAACATTTCAGGTGGTTAATCACAAAAAATATGATGACATACAAAGTTTCGAAAAATATGTACAAGAAACATCTGATTGGAAAAAAAGGTTTATAGAATTTCAAAAAAATAATAAAACATTATTCGGTCGCTAAAAACAGTTTATCTATGGTGGCGTAGCCAAAGTATGCTTGAAATCCGTTTTTTTTATTGGTAAAATTGTGGCGTTATGTTTAGAAAAATTTGGAAAAAATTTTGGGAGCCGATTTTGGGTCTATCGATTTTTCAATGGGTTATCGCTGCGGTTATGGCGGTGCTGATGTGGTTTGTGTATTTTACATGTCGCAAAAAGGTCGTGAATTATGAAACTTTTAAGAAATTTCGGCACAAACCTGCGATTTTTGTGTTCTGGCATGGGCGCAGTTTTATGCTGTCGCCGATTGTGTGTTTGGGCGGCATGAAGTCCTATGCGGTGGCAAGCAAACACAAAGACGGCCGTATGATGGCAAAATTGCAACATTTGTTCGGCCTGCGCGCGATTTATGGCAGTTCGCACAATGGTGGTTTATGTGTTTTGCGTGATGGTGTGCGGGTGTTGCGGCGCGGGGACCATTCGCTTTGTATTTCGCCGGACGGGCCGGGCGGGCCGTCGCTGCGGGTCCAAGAAGGGGCGCTTTATTTCGCAAAAATGACTGGTGCGCCGATTATTCCTGTGTGCTTTTCCGCGCGGCATGTTTGGATTCAACGCCGTTGGGATAGGTATTTATTGGTATATCCTTTTACCCGCGTAAAGTGTATTGTTGGAAAACCAATGTATATCGATTCAAAAATTTCTGATTCCGATTTTGAATCGCGGCGCAAAGAATTAGAAGATATTATGGTTGGACAATTGCGTGAATTAGATTCTGAATTTAATCTGCCGGTGGTGGAACAAGATATGAATTCTGCGGACTTTAAAAAGGCCAAGAGAGAGGGCAGGGAACCAAAACTTACAAAAAGGTATAAATAAAATGAAGACACCTTGGTGGTTTTTACATAAAACACCGCTTAGTTTTTTATTGTTGCCAATCGCGTTTGTTTACTATGGAATCGGGCGCGTTGTTTATGGGTGGCGGAAAATGTTCGCCTATAAATCGCGGCGCAAGATTATCTGTGTCGGCGGAATCTTTGCGGGCGGTGTGGGTAAAACACCGATTGTGCGGATAATCGCGAACTTTTTAGATGCGCCTGTGGTTATGCGCGGATACAAGCGGACGGCGCATACTAATAACATAGGGGACGAGGCCGCAATGCTTATGTCTGATGGAATCGCGGTTCATGTCGGGCATCGGAAAAGTAATATTATGCTTTTGAATCGGCAAAAAGATAGTGGCCCGATTGTTATGGATGACGGCTTACAAAATCCGTCTATTACCAAAGATATTTCTATTTATGTCTTTGATGAAGGTTTGGGATTTGGTAATGGTTTTTTGTTGCCGGCTGGGCCGTTGAGAGAGATAAAAAAACATGTTCAAAACGCTGACGCTGTTATTGTGATAAGAAATAAAAATCCGAAAAAAAAGTTTATTTTACCTGATAATGTGCCGGTTTTTTACGCGGAAAATAAAACTGTGTCTCCGTATTCGCGCGGGGAAAGACTGTTCGCTTTTGCCGGAATCGGATATCCGAAAAAGTTTTTTAACTCGCTTTCGGGTGTTGTGGCGCGGCGCGGTTTTGGCGACCATTATCAATATACGGAAAAAGATATCGCTGATTTAATCGAAAGCGCGCGGCGTAAAAAGGCGAAATTGGTAACGACTGAAAAAGATTGGGTGCGGCTGCCCGCAGGTGCGCGTGAAAAAATAAAGTTCGCCCGGTTGGAAACAAAAATAGAAGATAGATTTTTTGATTGGCTAAAAAGGAAAATAAATGCGGACGCTTAAAGAAAATGTTATTTGTTCGGGGGTTGGTATTCATTCGGGTGAACCGGTCAATATGATTATTCGGCCGTTTGATAAGCCTGGGGTTTTCTTTCGGCGCGTTGATTTGGATGATAAAAATTTAATACCTGCGACATACGATAATGTTTCTGATACGAAAATGCGGAATACCACAATTGGCAATTTAAAAGGCGCACATGTTAAGACTATTGAACATTTGATGGCGGCGCTTTTTGTCGCGGGTGTGGATAGCGCACTGGTGGATGTTGATGGTGCCGAAGTGCCAATTATGAACGGCAGCGCAAGTTTGTTTTATCGCCGTATTATGGAGGCGGGCGTTACAAAAGGCGCGGGGCACAAAAAAATTGTTGTAAAAAAGCCTGTGGTTGTTACTGCGCGTGAAGTTTTGCGATCGTTACCGTTTAAAGATAGGTTGAATAGTTTTATTTCTGGTTTGTTTTATCGGCGGCGCGGATTGGACGGATATGTTAAACTTTCGCCGACAAAAGACAAGGCGTTGAATATCAAGGCTACGTTGGTTTACCCCGAACCCATTATCGGAAAACAAAGTTTTGTTTATTCTTTTGATAATACAAAATGGTCGGCTGAAAATTTTATAAGAAATATTGCGTCTGCGCGGACATTTGGAAAATATGCCGAATGGGGTTATCTGAAAGCACACGGTATGGCCCGTGGGGCGGATGAAAAAAATGTTATTGTTTTGGACTATGGTGGTGAAAAGACACTAAATCGCATTTATTGGCCGGATGAATTTGTGCGCCATAAAATTATCGATGCGATTGGCGATATGTTTACTTCTGGTGGGTTTATTGTTGCAGATTTAGAATCGTACAAGGGCAGTCATGCCTTAAATAATGCGGTGCTTAAAAAATTATTTAGTAATCCTGATAATTATGATATAATAGATGCGTAAAAAAATTTAAAAGAGGGAAAACATATGAAAAAATATCTTGGTTTACTTTTAGGTTTGTTCGCATTGGCCGGCTGTGGCGGGTATATAAAAAACGAGAACGGCAGTCAGTATATAAAACAACTGGATGGCGAACCGATTGGGTGTATTTTCCTTTATAAAATAGAATCCGAGGTTTCGGTTTATGATGCCGAAGATGCACGGCGTTACCTTGAAAACCGTATTGCGGACCAGGCGCGGCCTGGTAATGCATATTGGTTGGTAAGTCAACGGACACGGCCAAATCAATGGGTGCTGTTCGGGCCAGAACGTGCGTTTGTGTTGGCGGCAAATGTGTATGAATGCCCGAATATATATAATGTAAAGACCGCCCGCACAGATGAGGCTATGCCGGAATATGACGCAAAACCGTGCAGCAGTTGGTTCTGTGGCGTTCCAGAAGATGGGAAAAATTAGTGCAGAATACACGGATTGCCTTGACAATACAGAATTTTGGGTTAAAATTAAAATGATTTAACCAAAGGGGCATGGCTATGAAGAAAGCAAAATTGAATCGTGTTTTATTCCTTGCGGCGTTGGCGGCACTCGCAACAGCATGTAAAAAAGACCCTCAACCGGAACCAGAACCTTTGTACGACGTAGTAATCGACTGGGATTGGAATACAGATGTAGGTTTAGCACCATCAAAAGAACAAATACAAAGTGAACTAAACAAAAAAAATGTTAGAAATGTTTTTATAAATTTTAACGAAATGAACGTAACAAGTTTAGCTCCAGCAGATTTTCATAGAGCACGCGACACTTTGCAAACACGCATAAACCTTGCACCAGATAAAGTTCGCGGTTCTGGCACCATTTGCGTAAATTCACGAAATGGCGCACATATGCCCGATTATACAGAACCGGAAATTTCTGGAATGTCTATATACGACAGTATTTGGTTCACCGCACACGGTTGGAATGTAAAACGTCTGCATCCACTTCGTAATAGATAACGTCAAAACGATGGTGCTTTTGTGCCTTTTATTATTGAAACAAAATTCTTTATATGCTAGTGTAAAAACTATGAGAATGTTCTTGTTTTTTGTTTTATTCCTGTTTCCAGTAATGGCATCGGCCGCGAATTGTTCAAATTTTAACAATAACCCCGAAACTTGTGGCGCTACACCCGGTTGCCATTATCATGATAATCTTCAGAAATGCAAAAAATGTGCAGAAGACCATTTTTGCACTGGTTGGAATAACCAAGAAGCAGAATGCAGTGAAAAAACAGACGGAGATTTTTCAAAATCCGAAGAAGGATCAGATTCCATAGACGATTGTTATGCCGATATTGATTGTTATGATTATGATAATTACGTAGAGCGGTGTGAGCGTCATTACGATAACGATATAAATTGTTCAATAATACGTGGTGCACATATTGAAAATATTAATGGGAATGATACTTGTTATGCAGGTTCGCGTAGGTGTAGATTGTTTGGTTCAGAAAATTGTTCCGAAAGTGAAATTTCTGGGACAGCCACAAGAATTTCGGGACATAGTGGCAATGAGTGGGATATTAGTTCATGTAGTTGTGGGGTTGCTGATTTTGAAGATAGTACAACCTTATTTTGTCATGGTAAACAAAGTGGGGTTCGTCCGTCTTCAAGTACTGTATCCAATGCTGGGGTCGCTATAAATTATAATGGTTCAATGGACGGATACTATTGTACGCGTTGTGTTCTTGATAATGGGAATATAAAATATTATGCGAACACTACTGATTCCAATGGTACGCAATGTTCGCCAGGTGACAACCATGTATGTAAATGCGAAACATCTAGTGAACTTGGATATTGGCGCGAAGGAAAATGTAATTCTGGTACGGATTGGACAGGTAACAATATTTGTAAACGTGTTTCGTGTCCTGTGGGTAAAACAACAAATGAAATTTTGCCAACAGATATCTTAGGTTGTCATTATTCCCGTGATACAAAATTCTGTGATGCAAATGGGTGTTTTAATATTACTGATGCCGATAGTGGTAATTGGGATTGGGATTATTGATTTTTTACACTGGAATTGGATATTCGTTTTATGTTATAATTGTTCACAGAAATTCGGAGAGAGAATTTGTCTGGCCAATTTGTTCATATTAAAAGAAAAAAATATGCATCGGGATTGATGTGGCAACCGATGGTGGCTGGGTTTACTACGCGCGCGTATGCGCAAAAATTGGCGAACGGTATTGATCGGCGTTTGAACCTTTATGTTCGGCATAATGAAATGGTTGGTTTGGGCGCGCGCGCAAATGGGCTGCGTTCCGGAATGCCGTCGATTGTAATTGAAATTATAAATGCTTTGCCGGGATATTCTTCGTTGTTGGGCGCGTTCAAAGTTGATAGAAAGTTTGTTTTAGTTGCGGTTCGTAACGGCGTTATTTTACATGACCTTTTGTTTGAAGATGAAGATAGTGCGCGTGAAAAATATGCTGAATTGAACGAGATTCCAGATTGGAACGCAACATTTGCGCCGGCAACGTGGGGAATTCCGCGTGCGGTTGAACGTAACTTGGTTGATTTGATTTCGGGGCGCGTTCATGCAGTGTTGCGCCCGATTAGTCGGATTGCTTCGGGTATGGTGTCTTTGATTTTGATGGTCGTGTTTGTTTTGGCGGTTTTGTATTTCTTTCGTGAACCGATAAATCGTGTCTTTGCGCCAAAGCCGCAGATATCGAAAATAAATCCGGAACTTGCCGCGGAATATAAAAGAAAAATTGAAGAAAAAGATAAAGAATTGGACGCGCAATTTGATATAAGACAAGAGCCTGTATATCAACCGATTGTTATGCCGTACGATTCTTTGCCAGACCCGTTTGAGCGTGCAGATTTGTGCTATCGCGCAATTGGATTTTTGATGCAGCAGGTTGCTGGGTGGAATCAGACGAGTGTCGAATGTGGCAAGACACATGTCAGTGCAACTTTTCGGCGTTCTTTTGGAACTTTAGATGATTTCTATGTCATTGCCGGCGATATTATGCCTGGTGTTTTTGTCCAAGAAATCAGTGATGATGAAATCTTGGTGCGCGCAAAATTGCCAGATCGCATCGTTTATTCTTCGTATGATTTGCGCGATGTTGATACGATAATTCGTGAATTAACAAGTCGTTTCCAATCTATAAATATTGATGCAAGTATCGTTCCGGTTGTGGATGTGATTTCAAATGGCGCGCAATCGGCTGATGTTTACTTCGCCGGGGTTACAGTGGATACAAAACTTATCCCTGAACAGTTTATAAAAATATTTGAAGATTTTGGTGGTGTGTATATGACGCGTGTGTCGTGGAATGCTACCAGAAAAATGTGGAACTATGAGGTGATAATCTATGGAAAACAAAATTAAAACTTTACTGTGTGCGTTTGTGTTCGGAATAACATCAGCGTGTTATGCTGTGGACACGATTATTGATGTGAATGTAGACGATGTTGCGGCAAATGAAGAATTTTCTGCGAATGCCGTCGAAGAATACAATGTTGATGGTTCACTGTTTCAACAGATTACAGATTTGGAACAGGAAAAAGTGTTGATGCAATTGGAAAAAGAACGTGCGCAATTGAATCTTGATTTGGATAGATTGGCGGCGGAAAAAATAAAGTTGCATATGGAAATTGATACTTTGTCCGGGCGTGCTGAACAGCAACAACAAGAATTTGAAACAGAACGCGCGCGATTACAAAACGAAGCGAAACGTTTGGAAAACGAACGCGAAGCCTTGAATAATAAACAGGTCGCACCAATACCATCCTATGCGCCGGCCCAACCGTCTTATGCGGAACCGGTACAACCAAAGGTTGAAACAGAGATTACAAAGAAATTCAAACTTATCAATGTGTTTGGGGCTGGGTCGCAATTACAGGCAACTGTTCAAGATTTATCAAATGGTCAAAATAAAAAGTTGAGCGTTGGTAAAGATTTGGATGGATATACTGTGAAATCTATATCTTTGGACGAAGGCGTTGTGTTTTCGAAAGATGGCGAAATACAAACATTGAATGTTGCAAATGGTAATTAAACATGAAAGATTTTTCAGAAGAAGTTTCTTTTGATAAAAGACCAACTGTGCCCGCAGGTATGGAACGTTCGGACACAGATGATATTGTTGAATATCTTTTTTCTGAAAATAATAGATTGCTGACCGCCAATGGTGGCGAATTTGAATTGCCAAAAGAAACACAAGGGTTGTTGGCTTACTTTTCTGGTGGTGGTTTAGTTATTTCACGGACACATCGGTATGATGGACGGGTTTTGGCGTTTCTTGATTTGTTGCGCAAAAGAAATCTTACTATGCTGTCGCCGTTTTATTCTGACCTTGGGTTATTGTCTGCAATATATAAGTATTATGAAAATAAACTTGGTGGGGCGCGGTCGCGTATAGATTACAACAACCAAATGCAAAAAGATTTCATCGATATCGTTGCCAAGGCCGCCGCACAAAAAGTTTCTGATATTCATATAGAGGTTGCAGACCAAACAACAATTTATTTTCGTATCGATGGCAGTATGCAACCGGTTTTGGAATTTAATTCGGGGTGGGGCGAATCTTTTGTGCGTGCCGCGTTTGCATCCGCAGATATTTCAAATTCAAACTATGCCCAAAACGAATATCAATCTGCCCAGAAAGATGGACGCACACCGTTGCGTGGAACAAAAGATTTATATTTGCCCGAAGGTGTGCTTAGTATTCGTATGCAATTCAACCCGGTGGCGTTTGGGTCGCGCTATGTTGTGATGCGGTTGCTGTATGATAATCCGTCTGAAAGTATCACAACCGAGCAAGAATTTGGAAAATATGAACAAACACTTTTACACAGATTGCGTTCGTTTCCAACAGGCTTGGTTGTTGTTGCCGGTCCAACAAGTTCTGGTAAATCAACAACACTTGTTCGTAATATGGTTTTAATGTTAAAAGAACATCATTATGAAATAAACCTTATTACCGTTGAAGACCCGGTTGAACAAAAAATATTTGGCGCACATCAAATTCCTGTTATAAATACCGCAAATGAAGAAGAGCGCGAAAATGAATATACCGAAGCGTTGGCCGCCGCGTTGCGCAGCGACCCTGATACATTGATGGTTGGTGAAATACGAACACTCGCCGCCGCGCAACTTACAGTTAAAGGTGCGTTGTCTGGGCATAATGTTTGGACGACTTTGCACGCGAATTCTGCAATGGCGGCGTTGGTGCGTTTGCTGGATATGGGGGTAGAGGCGTTTAAATTGAAAGAAGAAACAATGATGCGTGGACTTATATCTATGCGGTTGTTCAAACGTCTTTGTCCGTATTGCAAAGAACATCTTGTAAATCATCCGGAACGTTCTGAATATTCGCGTGTTATGGATGCGTTTGGTGATTTGGGTTTGAATCAAGTTTATATTCGTGGCGCGGGATGTGAACACTGTAACGGAACAGGAACAATTGGACGTATCAAGGCAGGCGAAATTATTATTACCAACAGTGATTTCTTGCAATTGGCACTTGCAGGAAAAACAGATGAAGCCGTCAAATATTGGTTGGAAGAAATGGACGGTCGCACATTAAAAGAAGCCGCATGTTCGTTGATGTTACAAGGTATTATTGGTGTTGATGAATTAGAACGTTGGGTTGGGTTGCTGGATAGACCGGGGGTGTATTAAAAATGACAAAGATTGAATTATTTTACGCGAAAATGGTTTGTCGTTTTAGCACTGACAAACGGATTTCTATTTGGCGCAAATTGGTATCGTTGCTTAAAAACGATTTCACTTTGGTTAATGCTTTGAACAGGTTACAGATGACAGAATCGCATGGCGGGGCGCGTCCAAACGAACCGTTTGCGATATGTATGCGCGAATGGGAAAGAAACCTTGAACGCGGGCTTAGTTTTTCCGAAGCAACGCGTGGTTGGATTCCAATCGAAGAAACTTTGTTGCTGACGTCCAGTAATATGTCGAGTTTGATTGTTGCACTTGAAAATGTTGGGCGGATTGTTGTCGCAAACAAACGTATAAGTCGTGCGGTGTTTAGTGCAATTGCATATCCTTTGTTACTGTTGGTTTTGGTGTTTGGTATTATCATTATGGTTGGAATTTACCTTGTTCCGCCATTGGCCGAAGTTGCCGGCGAAGGCATGGTTTGGACAGGTGGTGCCGCATCGCTTATTTGGTTGTCTGAATGGGCAGGGCGGTATTGGAAGTTTATTGCGTTTTTATTCGTGGTTGCGGTGGTTTTGATGTGGCTTTCGTTGCCCGTATGGTCTGGACGTATACGAGTGTTGTTTGATAAATTGCCGCCGTGGAGTATTTATAAAATTCGTGTTTCTGTTGGCTGGATGATGTCTATGGCTGCGATGGTGTCATCTGGCGTTTCAATACCGGATGCGATGCGTATTATCGCCGATAATGGCAGTAAATATTTGCGTAACATTTTGGACAAGACTTTGCGACATATCGCGAACGGTGATAACCTTGGAAACGCGTTGCAAAATACAGGTATGGATTTTCCAAGCCAAGAATTGATTGGCGATTTGGCGGTCTATTCAGATATGAACGATTTTGATGAAAACTTGAATCATATTTCAAATGAGTATTTGGAAGAATCTGTTCGAAAAATTGAATCTGTGTCGGATGCGCTGAACACTGTTGGTATTTTGTTGATATCAGGCGTGATTGCGTGGGTCGTCCTTGGGACATTCCAAATGCAAGACCAGATTACCGCGTTCCTAAGTTAGTGTTTAGTGCAAGTGTATGTGGTTAGTGATGTTGGGTGATATCGAGAAAAGAACATAAAAGAGAGGAATAAATGCAAACACCGCTATATGCCGCAATTTTGGAATTTTTTGTAAAAAATCCAGGGTATAAAATATCACCCGATGAATTGGCAGGGTTGGTCAATATGTTGTCCAAAGAGGTATTAAAACACTAAACCATAAACGGCAGGTTTTCCAAAGTCCCTTCGGCCACGCGCAGGTTCACATCAATCATCATAAACACGCAATCGGGGCTTGCCTTTACGAGTTCTGGGTCAAACATATGACTTGATAACAAGTGGCTTGTATTCACCGAGATTTTTGTTATCAAATGGTCATCGTCCAGCAGAGTATAAATCGGCCCAGCATCACGCGGCACATTTTGTCCGATTTCGTGTTCATTTTGTGGACAACGCAGGCCGTCAAAAAGCGTCTTGATACGATTGTCGATATCTGAACGCGGAACACCGATAATTTCTGGGTGCAGCATTTGGATATCAAGTTCTGCAATAAGTTTTAATTTTGGGGTGATAATTGGGTTCCAATCTATGCCACCGACATGTCGGGTAATAATCGGATTTTTCTTGGCATTTGGTCCCATGTATTGTGTTAAATTGTTCCAGGGTTCGTGTTCCAACAATTTTTTAAGTTGTGGATGAAACTGCATCCGGATATCGGACACGTGCTGGGCGCGTTTCTTTGGATTGATTAAAATTTCACCAAAATATAGTAATTTGAATTTCATTTTTTGCCACCATTTTGTTTTAAAACATATTCTTTAAATAAAGTCAAACCCATTGGGTGAACACGTAAATTTTTTTTGTCTGATCCAATAATTACGGGGGATTTGCGGTTGTTAAATACGATTGTTGTTCGATTAAATCTCATGTCTCGCATGGCCTTTTCAATGACATCTTTCGGTAAACCGAGTTCGTTCACCAACTTTGTAGCCGATAAAAAATCGTCTTTTGTATATGTTTTGGTTTGAGGACCTGTTATTTCGGGTAACTTCTTTTTTTCTTCTTTTGTTGCAAAATTATCAAATCGCATGCGTTTCTCCTTTTTCTTTGACAATTATACCACAATTTGCTATGTTTTTGATACAAAAAAAGAAAGGATTTGTCAATGACAGTAAATAATGAATATACCGGTGATTCAATCAAGGTCTTAAAGGGATTAGAGGCGGTAAAAAAACGCCCTGGAATGTATATCGGCGACGTGGGCGAAGGTGGGTCCGGCCTGCATCACATGATTTACGAGGTTGTGAATAATTCTATTGACGAAGCGATGGCGGGATATGCCGATACGGTCTATGTTTCGTTGAACCCGGACGGCAGTGTTACTATCCGTGATAATGGCCGTGGTATGCCGTTCGATATTAACCACGAAACTGGGCGCAGTGCGTTGGAACTTATTATGTGCGAATTGCATGCGGGTGGAAAGTTTGATAACGAAGGCAACGGCGCGTACAAGGTTTCTGGTGGTTTGCACGGTGTTGGTGTGTCGGTTGTGAACGCGCTTTCGACCTGGTTAAATGTGCGGGTTTGGCGTGGGGACAAGCAGGCCGAAATGTCTTTTGCCGATGGTGTGCCAACGATGGATTTGAAGATTACTGAAAATAAAACTGGTTATGAACATGGGACCGAGGTTACTTTCTTGCCTTCGCCAGAAACTTTTGCATCGACCGAGTTTAATTTTGATACACTTGAAAACTGGTTGCGTGAACAATCTTATTTGAACGCCAATGTGCGGATTATTTTGGAAGACCTGCGTGGTGGCGAAAAGAAAGAACGCGAATTTCATTCGACCGACGGGCTTGCGGGGTTCGCGACATATTTGGACAAGTCCAAAGAACTGTTGAATCGCGACCCAATTCAGATGATAAAGACAATTGACGATTCTTATATTGAAATCGTTTTACAATGGACGACCGCGTATACCGAAACATCGCTTTGTTTTACGAATAATATTCCGAATCGCGATGGCGGAACGCACTTGGCGGGATTCCGTGCGGGCCTGACGCGCGCAATCAATAAATATATCGCGGAACAAAATACCAAGAAAGATATCAACCTTTCGGGCGAAGATTTTCGTGAGGGGCTTACCAGTATTATTAGTGTGAAAATTCCGGACCCTAAATTTGGTTCGCAGACCAAGGACAAGTTGGTGTCCAGCGAGGTTCGTCCGATTGTTGAAAATACTACTTCGGAATTGCTGTATCAATATCTGGAAGAAAACCCGGCGACCGCAAAACTTATTGTTGATAAGATACTGGAAGCGGCGACCGCGCGTGAGGCCGCACGCAAGGCGCGTGAACTTTCGCGGAAAAAGACTGGACCAGAGTTAGGTGGACTGCCTGGGAAACTTGCAGGGTGCAGTGAACGCGACCCGGCAAAATGCGAACTGTTTATTGTCGAGGGGGATTCGGCTGGCGGTACGGCAAAGCAGGGGCGTGATAGAAAGACCCAGGCGATTTTGCCGCTGCGTGGAAAAATTTTGAATGTTGAACGCGTGCGGTTTGACAGAATGCTGTCGTCTGATACGATTGGTGCGCTGATTACGACAATGGGCGCGGGTATCGGCAAAGACGATTTCGATATCGAAAAAATGCGCTATCATAAAATTATCATCATGACCGATGCCGATGTCGATGGACAACATATTCAAACTTTGCTGATGACATTTTTCTATCGCCATATGCCAGAGGCGATACAGCGCGGTTATATCTATGTCGCAAAACCGCCGCTATACGGCGTGACCCGTGGCAAACAACAGATTTATTTGCAGAACCAACGCGAAATGGACGACTATTTGATGGACCAATTGGCGACAGATGGCGTTGTGCAAATTGCATCGGGAACACAGATTTCTGGGGCGGATATGAAACGCTTGCTCGATTTGGTTTTGGATATGCGCAATGTCTTGCAACCGCTAAATCACATTATGCCACTGCGGTTTGTCGAAGCGTTGGCACTGAACCGCGTGTTCGATGATGAATCAGCGGAAAACTGTGCAAACGCGGCGAAAATGCTGGATGCCCAGGAATTGGAATTCGAACGCGGTTGGCATGTTGTGGCAAATGATGCGGGTGTTACGATTACGCGGACACTGCGCAGTGTTACGGAAAGTTATTTGCTGTCGCGGGAAAAATTGAATTCGCCGGAAATCAATGCTTGGCGGCGTATGAACGGGCGCGAAGAATTGATGGAAACTTTTTCTGCGCCAACGGTGCTTACCGTCAAATCAAAATCGCAAAAGATTTGGGGCGCGTTTAATTTGCTGAATACCGCTTTCGAATATGCGAAAAATGGATTGAAGATTCAACGCTACAAGGGGCTTGGTGAAATGAACGCGGAACAATTGTGGGAAACAACAATGGACCCGAATCATCGGTCGCTGTTCCAAGTAACGGTGAATGATGCTTCGCAGGCCGATGCGGTGGTTTCTATGTTGATGGGTGATGTTGTTGAACCGCGCCGCGACTTTATCGTTGAAAACGCACTGGATGCGAATTTGGATGTGTAAATGTTCACGGCGGAATGGTTCTTTGGGTTAGAGAAAAAAATAAAAGATTTGGGCGCAGACAGTGACGCCCAATCTTTTGATGAAATTCGTGAAATGTTATCGCGGCCGCGCGTGTTTACGGCGGATGAATTCGCGACCATGTGCGCCTATGTGATTTTGGCGGGCGGGTTTTCGCAAAAAACCGCAAAGCGGATTCATAAAAATATAATGAAATATATCTATAAAAATGGTGCGGATTTTGATGCGCTGTTTCAAATGTTTCATAATAAAAATAAAATAAGTGCGATTTGTAAAATCTGGGAAAACAGGGCAGGGCTGTGCGACGGTTTTTATAATTGCGCGACAGATGAATCGCGTTTGGCATACCTTGGTCAACTGCCGCATATTGGAAAAATAACCGCAAATCATTTGGGGAGGAATTTGGGAATCGATGTTGTAAAATATGATGTTTGGATTCGGCGCTTGGGCGCGCTATACGCCGGAATCCGCCGTATAGATGATTTGACCCCGGAAATAAAATCGGCGTGCGATGATATGTTTGCGCACCTTGTGCGTGAAACAGGTTTGCCACGGGGGTATATTGATGTGGTTCTTTGGAAAGCGTGTCAGCTTAAATTGATTTCTATGGATTTCTGCTTGCGGTCGGGCTCACTCATGTAGCGTTTGTACACTACGTTCGCCCGCCGCTGCGCATAAATCTCATATAAATCAATTTCAGAAAAAAGGAAGTAGTAAATGGTGCAAGTAAAAATAGAAGAATCTTGGAAACGGGTGTTGGCGGATGAATTTGATAAAGATTATTTTATCAAATTGACCGATTTTGTGCGTGGGGAATATATGGCGGGGAAAAAAATTTATCCGGCGGCAAAAAATATTTTTAATGCGTTTAACCTGTGTCCGTTTGATTCTGTGCGTGTTGTGATTATTGGTCAAGACCCGTATCATGAACCGGGCCAGGCGCACGGGCTTTGTTTTTCTGTGCCAGACGGAATTACGCCACCGCCGTCACTTGTCAACATTTATAAAGAAATCGAATCGGATTTGGGTCGCCCAAGCGTGACGCACGGCGATTTGACGTCGTGGGCGCGTCAGGGGGTTTTGTTGTTAAATTCCACACTTACGGTTGCGGCGCATTTGGCGGCGTCGCACGCAGGCCGCGGGTGGGAGCAATTTACCGATGCGGTGATTCGTGCATTATCTGCGCGCGACGGTTTGGTTTATATGCTGTGGGGGTCTTATGCGCAACGCAAGGCGGAATTTGTGGACGCATCGCGCAATTTGATTCTGAAAAGCGCGCATCCGTCACCGCTTTCGGCATATCGGGGATTTTTCGGCTGTTGTCATTTTTCCAAAGCAAATGAATATATTGTTGCGCATGGTGGCCATGCAATTGAGTGGTAGTTAAAAACTATACGTCATGCCAAGGCCATAGAATGCATACGAATAATTCTCCGGCGCAGTATTTCCGTTTGAAAAGTGGTGCATAAACGCCTCTATCGCCCAATTGTTATTTATGTGATATCCGGCAGTTATTTTAAATTGAAACAACAACTTTGCGCCAAGCCGTTCGTTTTGTTGTGCCTGCATACCGACACCCGCACCGGCCGCAACATAAAGGTTTTTGTATTCCGAAAGCCGGACATCGCCAGAAAGCATTACCATTGGAATCGTGTATTTGTCCCAGTCCCATCCGTACTTTGAACCGAAGCCAAGTGTTTGTCCGATACTAAGCGATTGGCGCGCCGGCAAACTGAAAAAAGTTGTTGGTTGCGAATATTGCAGATTGAACAAATAAAACGGAACGGGCTTTAACGGTGGTGGCAATAAAAATCCGCTGTCGATACCTTGGCCGATATACAGGGAAAATTGATTCTTGTAATAGCCGGTAAAGGTATTGCGGGTCGTTGTGGCAAAAGCCGAAAAAACCGTCATTGTTGTGGCAAGTAAAATAATCGCAATTTTTTTCATGACAAACAATTATACACTATTTTGGGTCAATGTTCAAATGGGAAAATGAAGTCAGGATTTTTGTCCGGTTTTCGCGCGCACACGAAATTCTTGCAATCGGGAAAAAGTTTGTTATAATGCGCGGTGTTATGGCGGCGTAGCTCAGTGGTAGAGCAGAGGAATCATAATCCTTTGGTCAGGGGTCCGAATCCCTTCGCCGCTACCAAAATTCAAACCGGGTTTACCCGGTTTCAATTTTGGTATAGTCGCGAAAGATGAGGACCCCGGGGTCCGACACGATAGTTGACGAGAACAAGTGAAACGCAGTTCGAGTCTTACGAGTGGAAAGGGTTCCCGCAAGCGAAGCGCAGCGGGAATGTGCAATCCCTTCGCCGCTACCAAAATTCAAACCGGGCGTGTCCCGGTTTTATTTTTGGTATAGTTGCAAAATTTATTGATGTTTTTTACTTTGTTTCGATTCATAATAAAAAAGAAAGGAGTGTTTTATGCAAAAAATATGTCAAAGTTGTGCGATGCCTATGAACGATGAAACGGTATTTGGAACAAACAAAGATGGTTCGAAAAATTCGGACTATTGTGTTTACTGTTATAAAAACGGCCAATTTGTTGATAATGTTTCAATGGAAAAATATATCGAAATGATGGTGCCTTTTGCCGCCCAGGCGAATATGACTGGCGATGAAATGCGTGCGTATTGTTCGGCGGTTTTCCCTACACTTAAAAGGTGGAAAAAAAATTAAATTTATCATATTGAAAAAAAATAAAATTCGGTTATTATCCACAAAAGGAAGGAAAGGAGAAAAATAATGAAAGTTTTGAAAATTCTTGGTTTTGTAATGTTGGCTTTTGTTAGTGTGGCGCGGGCGGAAAACCTTACCGTGTATTTTACACAGTCTGGGAATACCGAACGTTTGGCGACGGCAATATATGAACGTGTAGATGGCGATATTGTGCGGATAAATCCGGTTGTTCCGTATCCAGATAGCTACGAAGAAACTGTTGAGGTGGCAAAGCGAGAGCAAGAAGAAAATGCACGCCCGGCGTATGAAAAAACTGGTGTGGATGTGGCAGATTATGACACTGTGTTTTTGGGGTTCCCTAACTGGTGGGGCGGAATGCCGATGATAATGTATACTTTCTTAGAGAATAATGATTTCAGTGGTAAAACAATTGTTCCGTTTGTTACTTATGGCAGTTCGGGTGTCGGTAATTCAATTGAAGAAATAAAGCGTATGGCACCGGGCGCGACGGTTGTTGATGTTTTTTCTATGCGTGGTGTTGAAACCTTACAAGATTATTCCGAAAAAGTTGATGATTGGTTAAAGAAAATTGGTAAATAATGCCTGATAAAAATATGATAGTTAATTACCTGTATACGGCGGCGGACGCTGTATACAGGGATTTTAATTCGAAACTTATTCCGAATATTGATAAAGGTAAAATTATTGGTGTGCGAACACCGGTATTGCGCGCGATGGCGCGCGATATGGCTAAATCCGGCGTATACAAAGATTTTGTTCATGAATTTCCACATAAATATTTTGAAGAAAATCAATTGCATGCATTTATAATTTCGGGGTTTCGCGATTTTGATTCTGCGGTGCGTGCGGTGGACGAATTCTTGGCGTGCGTTGATAACTGGGCAACATGCGACCAAATGTCGCCAAAAGTTTTTGCAAAAAATACAGATAAACTTTTGCCGTATATAAAAAAATGGTTGCGGTCAAAACACGTCTATACGGTACGTTTTGCGGTGCTCTGCCTTATGCGGTATTATATGAATGCGAATTTTGATACAAAGTATGCCGATATGGTTTTGGGTATAAAATCAGACGAATATTATGTAAATATGATGCGGGCGTGGTATTTTGCAACCGCCGCCGCAAAGCACTTTGATTTGGTCTATCCCTATTTTGAACGACTCGATTCCTGGACACGGGCGCGCGCAATTCAAAAGGCCATAGAATCCTATCGCGTGTCGCCGGAACACAAGGTAAAATTAAGGGCGTTAAGGGGGAATTTATGATGGACTTTATAAGTATGCTTAAAAATCGCCGGTCGGTTTATTCATTGGATAAAACTTTGCCGGTTGCGGAAAACGCGGTTGCCGATTTTGTGCGCGTGGCCGTGCAGTATGTGCCGGACGCGTTCAATATGAAGAGTCAGCGTGTCGTTCTTGTTATGGGTGCGCGGCACGAAGAATTTTGGAATGCGGTTTATGATGAAATGGTGAAATTTACCGGCGGGCGGTTTTCGCGTGGTAAAATCGATTCGTTTGCGGCGGCGTATGGAACGGTTCTTTATTTCTATGATACGGCGGCGGTTGAAGAAACCCGGCGGGCGTATCCGGGATATGCTGAAAATTTTCACGATTGGGTTATGCAGTCGAATGCAATGTTGCAATTCGCAATTTGGGTTGGGTTTGCAGATATGAATATTGGCGCGAATTTGCAGCACTATAATCCAGTTATCGATAATATGGTGCGGGAAATGTTTGAATTGCCAGATGCGTGGATACTGGTGGCGCAAATGCCGTTTGGTGGAATCGCCGCCGAACCAAGCCCAAGGCCGGACACGGATATGGCCGGCCGGGTTAAGGTGGTGGGGTAAAAAGACCACTACCCCACCGCGTTCCGCGGTCCCCCCCTTCGCCAGCGAAGGGGAATGTTTTTCCTTGATTTTTTCGTGGTGGACCGTATAATCGGTTAGTAATTTTGCGATATGCCCTAATAGTCTAGTGGTAAAACACGTCCTTGGTAAGGACGAGTCGCAAGTCCGATTCTTGCTTAGGGCACCACCCTTCGCGTCCATGACGCTTCGGGTGGCAGGCCACCCAAGCGGAGCGGGTATGCGAAGGAGTGTCGCCCGTAGCCTTGGCGCTTGCGCCACGAAGTTCTAACGAAGTGGCGAAGGGGGACATTTAAAATGTTTTATGTATATCTGATTAAAAGTGTTTCCTGTCCAGAACAAAAATATATTGGTATGACAGGTAATTTGCGACAAAGATTAGAAGATCATAATTCTGGTCGTTCGTTACATACATCAAAGTATAGACCGTGGCAATTGGTAAATTATATTGCGTTTTCGTCCAAAAATGCGGCTCTTGAATTTGAACAATATCTAAAATCTGGCTCGGGTTCGGCTTTTTCAAATAGACATTTTTGGAAATAAAATTTTTATAAAATTCGCGTCCGTGACGCTTCGGGTGGCGGGCCACCACGATTTGTTTTTATTCGTTTAATTCAGCGCTGTCGTCATAGACGAAATATGTCGTGTTGTTAAGCCATATTTTTAATTTCCTGGTTGTGCCATAAGACATCGGTGTTTCGGTTGTTGTCATGTTGCCGAAAAAGTCCGCTGTGCCGTCGCCGTCCATGTCGATGTGTAATGCGTGTTGGGTCTTTTTTGTGCTGTGCAGGTAAACGACATCATCACCAAGGTGTAAAACGCGTCCGCATTGATTGGCCGATGACATTCCGATTGGGGACTGTAAGGAATTCGGGCATTGCGTAAGGCCGGATGTTTGATTTTCGCTGTATTGATATGTGCCACCAGGACAATAGTTATTGCGTGGGCATGTTGTGCATTCGTATCCATGTGCCGGTAAATATTGTCCAGCATTGCAAACCATATCTTCTTCAACGCATGATACATGGCCACCCCAATAGTCTTCGTATCCGGTTATAAATTGAACCGTCCCAGGTGGGCATGTGGTGGCAAGGTTAGGGCAACTGGCGAATATATTTTGCATAAGGTTTGTTGTGTCTAAACCACTGTTGTTTAATCCGGAAAAAAGTGATGGCGGAATATATCCGGTTAACAATGAATTGCTAGAAAAAGTGTTACCAAATTGCCTTGTTCCCACATTTGTGATCCCGGAGAATAAATTTTCAGGGATGGATGTTAGCTTGCAGTACATAAAAGTTGCATCAAATAGGTTATTTGCCGAACCGGTGATTGTTTGGAATAATTCGGGTGGAATTGATGTTAGGCCACTGGATCTAAACGTGTTTTGAAACATGTTGTTTGCGGAACCGTGAATGCTGTGGAATAATGTTGATGGAATTGTATGCAATGATCCCGCACCTAAAAATAGTGAATTAAAAAGCCCTTGTGCCGGTGTTGTTATGTCATGAAAAAGGTTGGCAGGAACTGTGGATATGGTTGAATAGGCAAATGTGGATTGAAACATATAGGGGGTTGAATCATAAATACCAGCAAACAAATTTTCTGGAACAGTTGTTATTTTTGTCCGTCCAAATGCAGCGGAAAAACCCGGTATATTATTGTACGTGGTGTCTAATGTTGGAAACATTTCACCCAATGAACCGTTTATCGCCGAAATAAGTTGCGGTGTAGAATCATCAGCTGTGGATGAGTATCCAAAACGGATGGTATTATTATAACCGCTTTTATACTTTGTTGCGACGCCACCGAATCGAATTATTTTTTCGCCACCGGTTGTGTATGTGTGTGAATAAAGTGTTTCGGTTGTGTTATCGTGCGGTATAATTTCGGCGGGTGTATTGTTGCCTTCGCCCCAATCAATGTAAAATGTTCCCTGGGCCGAAAGGTAAAATTTAAATGTTGTGTTGTCTGGCATGGTCTCGGTGGTTGTTACGGAAAACTTCGCGTCGACACATGAACCATCCGATAATGTCATTTGATTGCTAAGGCACGTGTCGGCAACGGCAATCTTTATCGTCAATGTCGCAAGTAACGCAAAAAATATTTTTTTAAACATAAAACCTCCTTTTTTACAATTTTAAAAACCACCTTTTTCTTTCTTAGGTGGTTGGAGGTTCAAGACAATTTAGACAGAAATTGTGTGTTTATTCAATATATTCACAACCCTCCAACCGATAAAGGTTGGAGTTTTCTGTCGGCGCAGGTTACGCCGACACTGTCTAAAAGAGGTCTTGACACCCCGATGACGGAACACCCACCATCAGTCGAATTTTAGCATAAATGTTCGGTCATTGAAAAGAAAAAAAGAATAGGTGTTAATGCACTTTCAAAATAGGACGCTTAAAATTCCAAAATACCGTTATCTTGTTGTAGAAGTTACTAAATTCGATGACAACTTATTCCAGAGAATCGTCACACCGCGGACGCGCGGTGCCCAGTTTTTGCGAATGCAAAAACTTGCCCCGCAGGGGATAATGATGAACGACTGTCTGCGACGCAAGTCCTCGCTGCGCTCGGCCTGGATCCCGGCCTTCGCCGGGATGACGAAAGTTGTGCGTTTGTTCCAAAGAATCGTCACACCGCTGAAGAGCGGTGCCCAGTTTTTGCGAATGCAAAAACTTGCCCCGCAGGGGATAATGACGAACGATTGTCTGCGACGCAGGTGCTCACATACGTTCGCACTGGATCCCGGCCTTCGCCGGGATGACGATTGATTGTCTGCGACGCAAGTGCTCACGTCCGTTCGCACCCTGTCGCGCCGTAGCCTTGGCGAAGGTGGATAGATCCCGGCCTTCGCCGGGATGACGGTGCTCTGGAAATCGTTGCGTCGTGTTTTAGTTATGCGATAACAGAGATTTGTTAAAAACTTGCAAAAATGAGATTTTCAATATAAAATACAGGAAAGTTTTGCGTTTGGCGGTGATGTGACCAACAACCACGGAGCCAGATTCAAAAACAAAAAAGTGATAAATTCGGGTGGCACCGCGCATAGACCAATATGCGCCCCGAAAGAAAAATTTGTTTAACCAATGGGTGCCAAAATTCTGTATGTTTTTTGTCGCCCATCCCCCTTCGCCAATCCATCGGCGTTAGGTTGGTGGTGGATAATGGCTTCGGGGGATAAACCAAAAAGGAACAGAAATGTTATCACTTAAATCAAAATATAGAACACATACTTGCGGGGAATTATCCGCGAAAAATGTTGGTGAAACCGTTACGCTGTCGGGTTGGGTTCATCGGAAACGCGACCATGGGTCGTTGCTGTTTATCGACCTGCGCGATAATTATGGAATTACCCAGATTGTTCTTGACGGTGGAAACGATGATTTGGAACGCGTGCGACCGGAATCTGTTTTACAGGTAACTGGGAAAGTTGTTGCGCGTGATGCATCACAGATAAATGAAAAAATCCCAACGGGCGCGATTGAAATAAGTGTGGAATCTTGGAAAGTTTTGACGAACGCGGATGTGTTGCCCTTCCAAGTGTTTGGCGACGACGATACGGTGTCCGAAGATCTGCGGTTAAAGTATCGCTATATCGATTTGCGGCGCGACAGTTTGCACAATAATATTTTGACGCGCAATCGTATTATGAAATTCTTGCGCGATAAAATGTGGGATTTGGGTTTTTCAGAATTCCAAACGCCGATTCTGACGGTGTCCAGTCCCGAAGGCGCGCGCGACTATATCGTGCCAAGTCGTAATCATCATGGTATGTTCTATGCGTTGCCCCAGGCGCCACAGCAATTTAAGCAATTGATTCAGATTGCAGGGTTTGACCGCTATTTCCAGATTGCGCCTTGTTTCCGTGATGAAGATTTGCGCGCAGACAGATTGCTTGAATTTTATCAATTAGATTTGGAAATGTCGTTTGTGGACCTGCGCGATATTCAGGCGGTCGGGAACGAGGTTATGCCAGAACTTATTAAAACTTTTGTGCCGGATGCGATTATTGACCCGAACATTCCGCATATCCCGTTTGACGAGGCGATGTTAAAATACGGTTCGGATAAACCTGATTTGCGCAACCCGATTATTATTTCAGATGTAACGGAAATTTTCCGCGGGTCAGATTTTGGAATCTTTGCGAACGCGATTGAAAACGGCAGTGTGGTGCGTGCGATTCCTGCGCCGAACAGTGCCGATAAACCGCGGTCTTGGTTTGATAAACTTAGCGAATATGCGGTCAAAGAATTGGGATTGGGGGGACTGGGGTATATTGTCTTTGCGGACGAAACTAAAGGCCCGGTTGCCAAGAAACTTGATGCGGACCGCATTGCAAAACTGCGTGAAATCGCCGGCGATAATTCGTCGTTGTTCTTTGTGTGCGATACGGCCGAAAACGCGGCCAAGGCGGCGGGTAAGTTGCGTATTAAACTTGGCGAAGATTTGGGCCTTGTCAATCCGCACGAATTCAAATTCTGTTGGATAGAAGATTTCCCAATGTATGAATTGAACGAAGAAACCGGTGCGATTGACTTTGGGCATAATCCGTTCAGTTTGCCAAAGGGCGAATTGGATGGTGACCCGCTTAAAATCAAGGCGAACCAATTCGATATGGTTCTGAATGGTGCCGAAATTTGCAGTGGGGGACTTCGTAACTATAATCCGGAAACTATGGTAAAGGCGTTTGCCATTGCAGGTTATGGGCCGGATGTAGTAAAGGAAAAATTCGGTGGAATGTATGCCGCGTTCCAATATGGTGCGCCACCACATGGTGGGTGCGCGTTTGGAATTGACCGGTTGGTGTCGATTATTTTGGGCACAAACAACCTGCGCGAAGTGGTGTTGTTCCCGACGAACCAACGCGGACAAGACTTGATGCTGGGGGCACCGCGCGAAGTGACCGAGCAGCAGTTGCGCGAAGTCCATATTCAGGTAAGGAAGAAGAATTAGTGTTATCCGCCTTCGCCCAAAGGGCTACGGCGAGACTGCGCCAGGGCTTTGCCCTGGCTTGGTGTTAGTGTAAGTGATTAGTGGTTAGTTCCCACTTCGCCAAGGCTTCGTGGGACAGGGGTCGCCCGCGGTTGCGGGCGATTTTTTGTTGAAATCCTTTGGTTTTGTAGTATGCTCTGCGCCGGAGAAGGGCAGACAAAAAGGTATCAAATATGAAAAATGTCGATTTTATGGGCGAACATACGGTTCGCAGAATTCAAGATATGATAGACAGTGATTCTACATCAATAAGATTGGTTGATAGAACAGGCCGTGTAGACAAACATAAAAAATTCGATAGACCTATGTTATTTGCACAAGTGTATCGGTTTTTGCTTGATACTAATGGTTTTTTAATAGAATATGTGTACAATGACTATGAACATACACTAAATTATAGGTTGTTGCGGCATCAGTTTCATATTATTGATGCAAGTAAGATATCAAGCAAGCATAATTGGTTGATAGATAATGAGGCGATTTATAACGCGTTGATCGGAAGTTGGGATAATTTGAATACACAAGATCAAAATGTGTATAAACTTGGGGCCAAGGCAATTATTAAGTATGCAAATTATGTCGCGCGATCGTATGCGAATATCGAAAAATATAAAAAAGATGCGAAAGATGGTAAAAACGGTTTCGAATGTGATTTTCTGGGCAAACGCAAACCGGAATTTGATCCATCGATTATAAATAGTCCAACGTTTTTGGCGAATTTGCCGGGTCAACTTGAGATGGTTTGTCACTAAAACTTATCATGCGTTTTTATGAATTCGCGCATGTATGCGGGGTCAAAATATCGAATCATTTCGCCCATTGAATATCCACGGCGGCCGTTTGGTGCGATGGCAACAGATACGGTTACTGGGTCGGGGGCTGTGCCACGCATCGTGATATTTAATTCGGTGGTCATTGCGCCGTTTATTACATTCATCTTTCCTATTGCGTCTGCGTGGCGCATCGATATTTCCATCGGTACTGTTGTTGAAAATTCTCCGTGGTCATATTTGCCGATTATGCGCATATTTTTGATTTTTGTAACACCGGATTCAAGTGCCGTCATAAGGCGGTCTTCGATATTCAATCGTGTTAAATCATCGTATGCGATATAGAATGCATCAAGGCCGATGCCATCAATGTATCCGCCGTCAAATGTTAAATCTACATCACCCGTCAAGTTATACCAAATGTCATGCGCGATATGGCCAGATGTGTTCAGTGCCAATTCGGCTGTTACGGTCGTATTCATTATATTTAACGGAAAGTTTTTCGTTAGCAATGCGCCGTTGATTACAAAATTATTTAACTGAATAAATATATCGTAATTTGAATGTTCTTTGATAATTGTGGCAAGCAGATTTCCGCGCGCGCGGTCAGTTATAGAAAATGTTTGTGTGCCGGACTTTAATGAATACACGAAATTTTTGTATGCGTTGTTTTCATACACAAGTGTGTTTGCAGAAAGATATAAATTTTTTCCGATGTCAAACAGTGATACGATAGGGGCGTTCGTTAAAAATTCCATTTCTTCGTAATGGTCAAAGAATTCACGATTCAGAAAATCATCAAGTGTAAGTGTATCAGTTTTTAACGTTATGCCATTTGCATCGACCGAACCAGTAAATACGTGTCCTGCAATTTTTATGGTCAGGTTTGATATATCGCCACGTTCGTTGTATGACCCAGATGCGATGTATTCAAGACCGCGCAAGAATTTTAAATCGAATTTTGGAATCCAATCTTTTATGTTTGTTCCTGTTAAATAAAATGAGTTATTTTGGACAATCAACGACCATGCATTTGAATTCGGTATAAACGTTACGGCATCGCCGTTCCAAACTATGTTGCCGGGTTCGTTTAGCATAGTTCCAGGTAATATACGCAAATTCGGGTTCAAAGAACTAAGTGTCTGGTTATATATGTATTCGTATTCTGTATTCGATTTTTTGCCGTTTGATGTGTACGTGCCGCCAACATTTGCAAATGTGAATTTTATGTTCGCCGGCCGGCCATCAAGTTTTGCAATGTATGATGAAATGCCACTTGAATCGATTGTGTCATTTGATTTTATCTCTGCGGTTATCCGATTGTTATCACTTTTTATAAATCCATAAATGTTTCCGTATTTAAATTTACTGCATTCCCATTTTTCAGGTGTTCCGGAAAAAAGACATTCAGTATCTTTACCATATAGGTTTGTTTTTATCATTATATCATGTGCACCGTTTGCATCTACTATTCCACCAATAAATGTTGTGTCGTCCGCAATAATTTTATCTATTTGAATATAATCTTCGGTGCCGATAGCTTTGATTTTTAAATGTTCAAATTTATTGTTTTCAAATGTTAAATCGCCATAGAAATCTATATTTAAATTTGTGTTGCGTAATAATTTCGTTGAACGCGCAAGAAAAGAAAAATCAAAACTTATGTTGTTCGATGTCAAATCGATTGTGCGCCAACCGTTCGGACTTAGTTCTATATCGCCAACAACGTGATTCGCAACAATATTATCGAACTTAAATCCATATTCACCATCCCATACAAAATTTGTTGATAACTTTACGCGTTTATTTATCTTGGGTTCAGAAAATTCAAACCAAGTGTTTATTTTGTCTGTATCGATTGTTAATGTGCCGAATGCGCCACCCGATGGATAGAGTTCGCCAATAATTTTTAAGTCAATATTCTTGTTCGTGATTGTGAAATTTTTGTTATTAAATTCAATATTATATTTATGCTGTTTCGTACGTATAAGTCCGTTGAATATTCCATCGCTAAATACGCCGTCAACGATGTTATAATTTTTACCGAGGAACGTTATAACAGAATTTTTGACCGTAATATTGTAGTCTTTCATAAATGGTGCAAGTGAATCTATTTTAATTTGTGCCCCAGATATTGACATCGTTCCAGTAAGGCTTGCGTTTTGTATGTCAAATAAATCTTGAAACGGTATTTGTACGGAAATTTCGCTTATGTTACCAAATGGCGTCGAAACATCGTGCGCGACAAGGGTCGTTTTGCCAACAATTCCAAAAGTTACATCGCCGTTTATTTCAACATCTATGCCTGTTTGTGTGGCGATTGCTGTTTCAAGTTTTGGCCTGATGTCATTTAAATTCATAAATACTGGCGCAACCAGCAAACCCGCCATAACAATGGCAATTAATGTTAAGATTATCCAAAATAATCCACGTTTATGTCTGGGTTTGATTGACATTCTCTCGGTCCTCTTGTTTTTTCATTATAATTTATTATACTTTGGCTGTGAACAAAAAAATTTTTAATCTTGAAAGTGATTACAAACCGATGGGGGACCAACCAGCGGCTATTTCTGATTTGGTGAACGGTATCAAAGATGGTCGGCGGTCCCAAGTCTTGCTTGGGGTTACGGGGTCGGGAAAAACTTTTACAATGGCAAACGTTATTGCGGAACTTGGGCGGCCAGCGTTGCTTATGGCACCGAATAAGATTCTTGCAGCACAATTGTTCACGGAAATGAAATCTTTTTTCCCGCATAATCATGTGGAATATTTTGTTTCATACTATGATTATTATCAGCCAGAGGCGTATTTGCCTACAACTGATACGTACATTGATAAAGACGCGTCAATAAATGACCAACTGGACCGTATGCGGCACAGTGCAACGCGCGCAATGTTGGAAGAGCGTGATGTTATAGTTGTGTCTTCGGTGTCGTCGATATATGGACTTGGAACGCCGGAACAATATTCAAGTATGAAGGTCGTTTTACATGTTGGTGATATTATGGGAATCGCGGATGTAATGCGCGAATTGGTAAATATACAATATAAAAGAAATGATGTCGCCTTTGAACGTGGTAATTTTCGTGTGCGTGGTGATACGCTTGATATATTTCCATCACACAGTCAAGACATTGGGTGGAAAATTTCTTTTTGGGGCGATGAAATTGAAGAAATTTGGGAATTCGATGTTTTAACCGGGGCGAAGTTGCGAAAAATTGATAGAATCGCGGTCTATCCGAATACACACTACGCGACACCTATGCCGTCGATATTGCAAGCTATCGGCAATATTCGTGCGGATTTGAATGAACGACTTCAATACTTTCATGACAATATGAAATATATAGAAGAACAGCGTTTGCGCGAACGCGTGAATATGGATATTGAAATGATGGAATCAACAGGAACGTGTCGCGGAATTGAAAACTATTCGAGGTATTTATCTGGGCGTACACCTGGGCAGCCACCACCGACATTGTTTGAGTACTTGCCGAAAGATGCGATTTTGTTTATTGATGAAAGTCATGTAACTGTGCCGCAAATCGCCGCGATGTCCCGTGGTGATAGGGCGCGTAAAGAAACACTTTCGCAATATGGTTTTCGGTTGCCATCATGTATAGATAATCGTCCGCTTACTTTTGATGAGTGGAATGCGATGCGACCACAGACAATTTTTGTTTCTGCAACGCCTGCAGAATGGGAAATGAAACAGGCAAATGGAATTATAGCAGAGCAGGTGATAAGACCAACAGGTTTACTTGACCCGGAATGTATTGTGCGACCGATAAAAAATCAAGTTGATGATTTGTTGGCAGAGGTAAAATCTGTAAAGGGGCGTGTGTTAGTAACAACGCTTACTAAGAAAATGGCGGAACAATTGACAGATTATTTCGTTGAAAACGGTGTGCGGGCGCGATATCTGCACAGTGATATTGAAACATTGGAACGCATTGAATTGCTGCGTGATTTGCGTATGGGCAAGTTTGATGTTTTGGTCGGAATAAATTTATTGCGTGAAGGTTTGGATGTTCCCGAATGTGAATTGGTTGCAATTATGGATGCGGATAAAGAAGGGTTCTTGCGGTCAACGCGTTCGCTTGTTCAGACCATAGGCCGAGCGGCGCGAAATGCAAATGGGCGTGTGATACTTTATGCGGATGTTATGACCGAATCTATGCAGGCGGCGTTAAATGAAACGAATCGGCGCCGCGAAAAACAAATGGCGTATAACGCTGAACATGGAATCGTGCCGAAAACTGTGTCCAAGGCTGTGTTTGATAATGTTACAGATGCTAAGGAAAAGACCGATAAAAAACGCAGGTTTGTTTATAACAAAGACGGTGTATGGGATGCGGAAACTTTGCAACGTGAAATAAAGAAATTAAATAAAAAAATGCGCGATGCGGCGGAAAATTTGGACTTTGAAACAGCAGCCGAAATTCGTGATGCTATTCGAAGAATGGAAGACGATTTGTTATTATTGGAGTAAAAAATGAAAACATATATAACTAAAAATATAAAAGAAACGCATAGTTGGGCAGCGGATTTTGCAAAAAAACTGTGTGCCCCGGTAACGGTTGCTTTGCACGGTGATTTGGGTGTTGGAAAATCAGAAATTGCAAGGACAATAATTCAAACACTTTGTGGGGCCGATACTGTTGTGCCAAGTCCGACATTTACAATTGTGCAATCGTATGAAAACGGAAAAAATAAAATATCACACTTTGATTTGTATCGTGTTGTTGATGCGTCTGAATTGGTTGAAATTGGGCTTTTACATGCGATACAAAATGATATTACTTTGATTGAATGGCCTGATATTGCGCGGGATTTATTGCCACCTGATACTTTACATATATATATAAGTGAATTCCAAGATGGACGAAAAATAGAAGTTGCTGATTAAATATTTTTATTTGATGGTAATAGTGATAGAACGGCAAGTGGAAAATCAGGGGCGTGCGCAAGGTAAGAACCACTGACCAACAAGTCTGCACCGGCACCCCAACAGAGTCGCGCAGTTTCAGGGTTTATTCCACCATCAACAGATATTGTAAATTTAAGTCCATATTTTTTTCGAACACTGGCAAGTACAGATATTTTGTTTAATACATTCATATTAAACTTTTGACCCGCCGCACCAGGCGCAACGCCCATTACCATAATTTCATCAATATCGCGTAAAATCGTTTTTAATAAAGACACGGAAGATTCGGGGTTTAACGCGATTCCAACACGTTTGCCCGCGGTGCGCACAATTTGTACCGCGCGGCGCAGACCAACCGTGTTTGTTGAAAGTATTACCGTATCAGCACCGGCGTTTATCGCATCGGTTGCCCATGCAGATGGCGCATCTGTCATTAAATGAACGTGTAAATGCCCTGGCCACATGGCGCGTATTTTACGTAGTTCTTCAATGCCGCCAGCAATTTTATCAACGTAAAGTCCGTCCATAATATCCACATGTATTGCGGATATTCCGCCTGCGCGAAACATTGTGTATGTTTCGGGGCGTGACATGTCAAAACAAAGTGTGCTCGGCATAATCGGAACAGATGTTGGATGTTTTTTATTTGTTTTTTTGTGATGAAATGTACCAAAGATTTTATTCGTAATTCGTTGCCATTTTTTTAAACGCGCAATATATGCGCGCCGATATGGACGCGCTGATTCCCATATATATTTTGCAAGCGAGCGGACATTTGTATCGGGGCCGGTTTGTTTTATTTCAATGTCAAATGTTTGAGATAATAATTCAATAATTCCATTTAATCCTGCACCACCGCCGGTTATAATTATCTCTGTTGGTTGGTATTTTTCTATGTATCGTGCCGAATCATTTTTTATTTGCTCGATAAGGTTATAAAAAAACGGAACAACTATTTCATTTACATCTGCGCATGAAAAAGCATACGCACTATCGGCTGGACTGAAACGTGCCATTTCGTTCGAATAAAGATTCGCAACATTACGTTTTATTCTTTCGGCTTCGGAAAATTTTATATCAAGTTTTGTCGATATTTCTGATGTTAAATCATTTCCACCAATAAAGTGTCCGTCATACCAAACTGGGCCACGGTCCGTCCAAATTGATGCGATTGTATGTTCGGCGCCAAAATCTATGAACATCGCATTTGTTTTTTTGGGTCTTAATACATTCGCATAAAGAAATTGTGGGGCATAAAATGCCGATGCTTGGATATGCGATTGCCGTAAAAGACTTAATATTTTTTGCATGCGGTCGTTTTCAAAAAACAGCGCGGAAACAGTTGATACAAGCCGTGTGTCGATTTGTCCAAGCGGGGTTAGAATATTTCGATTTTTCCCTGTGTCGTAACGTAATGGTATAATGTGCATCGGGTAAAAATCATCAGGTGCATCAATTTGTGAAATTTGTGATTTGATGTCCGAAATTGTAATCTTATGCTCGTTGGACCATTGAGTTTCTTTCGTAGATATGTTGAAAAACCCCGTCCCAAAATTTCCAGTTATATACGCAGTATCAAAGTGTGTACCAAGTTGTCTTTCAAGTTCATCAGCCACTGATTTTAATGCGAAAACTGTATCAAAATCGTCAACAGAATAGTATGCAGATTTATCAATCATCGCGTTGCGAACACGATGTGCTACTCCACGGACACCGCATGTGCCGATATCAAGACACAAAAAACAAGAATCAATCATTCTCATCTTATTTAACCAAAATTCTTGTGTTGTCGCGCATATCGATTGCTTTTAAATCCTTTGATAATATGTTGTATTTTTTATCCAACACAACAATGTTACCAATTGCGGATATTGGGTCGTTTTCGGGTAACATAATCGTAATTCCACCAAGCGTTATTAAATTCCAGCGGCGGTCGTCAATCCATTCAAGGTAATCAAGGTCGCCGATAAGGTTGTTTGCGGCCTTGGTTATTTCACCGATGTCGTTTGGAATTTTTCCACGAAAAACAACAGTCCCCGCACCACGTGTTTCGGATGGTGTTTTAACATCCTTGCCGTTTGCAGAAATCGGATAGTAATATACGCCATCAGTGCGTTCAGCAACGGCATGGTAAAGGTTTACGCGTATAGATAAATTGCCGTTTGGTAATCTGCGTACAGCGGATTCCTTGATTCCGGGGGTTTGTTCAATTCGTGCATTCACAAGTTCAAGTTTTATTGCGTGCGAATGTGTGCCAGGTGCAATGCCGGCCGCCGCGATAATCGGCGTAAGGTCTTTATCATTTGTGTCCGCAGATATGGATATGTGGCGCACCATCGCCGTTGGGCCGTATCCCATAAATGCCATAACTATGCGTGTCGCAAAATATATGGCAAGCAAAATAGCGGCAATAAAATATAGCCAAAACCAGAGATTCTTTTTCATGGTGGATATTATAACATATTTTAGTGGGAAGTGCTAGTGTAAGTGGTTAGTGTAAGTGATAAGTGGTTAGTAATGTCTGGAATTAGTTTGTTTTTACGGATTTATTCCAGATTCTACTAACCACTAACACTAACCACTTACACTTTCTTTATGTGGCCCGGAGTAAATAACCGCGCCTAAACATACATTTACGGTACGAGCCAACCGAACGAGATGTTGTGTTACGTGGTACCGAAAGTAATGCGCGTTGACCCACATCACGATATTCGTTCGATTGGAATGTTACCCAAAGTCCGTCCCAATCCGGCATACGAACAGTCTGATTCGGTGAAAGTAATTTTGCGATACGTGAACGGGGCAGGTACGATGGTTTTGTTATGCCCAAACAAGCCTTGTGGTCGCGAACAAATTGTTCCATTGTAACCGATTCGTTTTCCCAATTCAGAATTGTTGCGTCATCAATACTGCCCCCATTGGGGGATGCGCAGGCACATAAACCAAGTAATAAAATTACTTTTAATATTTTCATATTTAGCATTATAATTTAATTGCGTTTTTGTGGCAATAGTTTTTATAATGCAAAAAAATGTATCGGGAGAAAAGAGATGGCAACGACTGTTCAGAATTTTATAAAGTTGGCAAACTTTTATAATCAAATGGCCAAGACCATGTCTGCGATATGTGTCACAAAGGGCGGAATTCCAATGGAAAAATATGTTGGGCGATTTTTCGCCGCCGATGTGTTGGAATTTGTTGTGGAATATGGTGAACGTTTGCTAAAGTCAAAAAAAGATGTTGCGCCGGATGTTGTTTCTGTTATTGATTTGTTTAAAAAACAATTGGCCGGTGTGAAAGAGTGGGTTACGGCGTCACAAAAGCCGATATACGAAATGTCACTCGAAGAATTTGAACGTGCGATGAATATATAAAGGGTACGATATGAAAAAATTGAAATATTTTATTTTAATGTGTGTTGGAATCATGTTGGCTGGTTGTATGCAGGTAACTGACCCATATGATATAGAAGAGGTTGAATATAACACGGTTCAAGTTATCGATAATTTGGTCATAGATGATAATTCTGTGCCTATTTTTCCAAAAAAAGCGGCCCTTACCACTGATACAGCACGTCGGTTTTCGGTTGAATTACCGCGGCGTTGTACGGTGAATTGGGATTCGCAATCTGTTGTTTCTGTGGTGCCAGACGAAAAGATTGAAATTGTGCGTTTAAATGTTGGCGACCCGTTGCCAGATTTGACGGTGTCTAATTATGATTTCAGAAAGCAGGGCGTGCGAGATACTTTGGATAAATTGTTGGCCGGAACCGACATTGCTGTCATAGAGCAAGAAAAAACTTATGAACGGATATCTGGGTCGATTGTTGGTGGGAATCTTGCGGATGCGGTGGATTTGATTACTCATCTTGGGCGGTCATATTATTCGTATGATGCGAAACTTGGTGAACTGAAACTGTTTAATCGCGGAAAGTGGCTTATTAAAATGCCAAAAGATGAAAATATTGTGATGGCTATTTTAGATGCTATGCATGGTGCCGATGTGCGAAATGTGATTGTTGATTGGGCTGATAATACGGTGATATTTGAAGGTAATTATCAAACGGAACGCGAAGTGGCGCGGATTATTTCTGATATTGCGTCAAAAAAATATGTTATGGCGTGGGATATGGATGTGTATCGTGTTTATCCGCGAACTGATAATCCAATCGTTTGGATGAACATGCTGCCGGCGTTTGGTGAAAAGAATATTAAAATGTCGATACCTGGTGTCGTTGGGCGCGCGCTGGTTGTTGGGCCAGAGGTGAATACTAAAACACTGCAAGAATTTTTATCGCAACAGGCAAATGTGGTTTTGATATCCCAGGGACACTTTGTCGTACCTGATGGTTGGCAATCGCGATTCGATATTGGACAGTGTGGCAAGGAAGAAAGGTTGGAAACGGATTTGATTGTTGGCGCAACTGCAAAGTATGGCGATTTTGGCGGCAAAGATAAAATCGATGCGAAAATCGTTTTGCGGACAAGTAATGGCGAACTTTCTTCATTTACAATTCCGTCCAGTGTTGGGGATAATTATGTGATTGTTGGAATTCCAACACATTCTTTTGTGACAACACCGGAAACACTGATAAGTCCGTTCGCAGAATTGGTTGTGTTTATGTCGCCACGAATAGTTTCTATTGTGAACCCCGCAGATGTCCCCGATGATGCGCCGTTGGTTGGTGATGCTTTGCGTGATTGGTTAAAGGAATAAATAATATGTTTACAAAATTAGAACGAAAAATTGCATTTAGATATCTCGCGGCAAAGCGACGCGGTTTTGGTTCTGTTGTGTCGTGGGTTTCGTTGATTGGTATTATGTTGGGTGTTGCAACGCTTATTGTTGTGATGTCTGTGATGGGTGGTTTTCATGATACATTGCTTGCGCGGATTGTTGGTATGAATGGGCATGTCGTTGTTTATCATCAAGATGGTGCGATTGCGGACTATGATTTCTTGGCCGAAAAAATGATGGAAAATAAAACGGTCGCGCGTGGGGTGAATGCGATAGTTCCAATTGCCGAAGGTCAGGTCATGGTTACCGCAAATGGAAAAAATTCTGGTGCGATGGTGCGCGGAATTCGTATGAATGATTTGATGACCAAGACCAAAAGCGGTGTGCGTATGTATGGTCGCGATTTGGCAGATATTCGTGATGGCGAATTGATAATTGGGTCAACGCTTTCGCGAAATTTGGGCGTGCATATGGGCGAAAGTGTTTCACTGGTGTCCGCAGACAACGCAACGCCGACACCGTTTGGAACTATGCCCAGAATTATGTCGTATCCGGTGCAAACCTCTTTCTTTATGGGAATGTATGAATATGATTCGGGTTATATATTTATGCCCCTTACAACCGCACAGAAATATCTGAACCTGGGCGATGCGGTGACGCATATCGATTTGTTTTTAAATAATCCAGATGATACAGATACTGTGCGCGATGCATTGATTGATGTGTTGCCTGATGGTTATATTGTTCGTGATTGGCGTGATTTAAATCGCGGCTTTGTCGGTGCGTTACAGGTCGAATCAAATGTTATGTTTCTAATTTTGATGTTGATTGTTATTGTCGCAGCGTTTAACATAGTTTCGTCGCTTGTCATGTTGGTAAAGGATAAATCCAAAGATATCGCGGTGTTGCGGACATTTGGTGTGTCGCGGCGTTCGATGATGCGTATATTTATTTTGTCGGGAACAAGTATTGGGGTTATTGGTGCTGTGTTCGGAACGGCGTTGGGTGTAGTTGTCGCAATCTATATCGAACCAATACGGCGGTTCTTTCAGTGGGCAACTGGGCGTGATTTGTTTCCGGCGGAGCTGTACTATTTGTCGGAATTGCCGTCGCGTGTGGAATTTGCAAGTGTATTGGGGATTGCACTGATTGCGATTGCGCTGGCGTTCTTGGCAACAATTTATCCTGCGTGGAAAGCTGCGAACACAGACCCGGTAGAGGTGTTGAGAAATGAGTAAAAGGTAAGGAAATAATGACTAGAGAATTGGACGATAATTTGGAAAAAAAGTTGCAACGGGCTTTGACGCGGGTTGCGTTGGATTCATCACCTTATGGGGCGGTCGATGGAAAATGGGACTCTTCGGCCCAGAAGTTTGAGCAGGATTTGTTAGAACATGGGGTAAAGTTGCCACACAGTCTTTTTCATAATTATGCCTTGCCGGAAAACATGACGCATCAAAAGTTTATGGAACAACTCGCGGTCTTGAACATGCAGAGAGATTTGGATGTTTTTGATATCAAAGGTATTATTGACTATGATGGATTAAGTCGGTTGGAAAAAACCAAACTTGCCACAAAGGTATTGTTTAAAAAGAAAAAAGCCAAAGAAAAATTAAATGAATATTTTGAGTTTGTTCGGTCTGCGAATCCAGAATTGGGCATTCTAGAAGCCAGAGATGATAAGGATAAACACCTGATATTGGATGGCGTCGTATTTGGTTTCGGCCCAAAAGAGATGAAGTATTTAATGGAAAAGCGGAATCTTAGTGATTTTCCTCGTGATCAATGGAATAAAAATAAAGAGTTAACAGAAAATTTTGAAAGCAGGTTGAAGGAACTTGGCATAGAAGTGCCGCACTATGTTTTGTCACCAGATACAATACGGACAATATTGCAGTATTTGCCAAAGCCACAACCATCAATTAAGATACATGACCCAGTAAGGACAATCTAAATGGCATCGATATTGAATTCTTTATCGCGGGTGAAAAAGGGCGAAGTCGTCCTTTCGGTGCGTGATATAAAAAAGACCTTTATCGAAGGGGGCCAGCCGTTGCATATTCTGACCGGTGGCGGATTTGATTTGCATCGTGGTGAAATTGTCGCACTTGTCGGGCCATCGGGCAGTGGTAAGTCAACTTTGTTGCAGTGTGTCGGATTATTGGATAAGCCATCGGGGGGCAGTATTATTGTGTCGGGAACACCGGTGCATAAAATGAGTGATGAAATGCGAACGATGATGCGCCGGCGGAAACTTGGGTTTGTGTACCAGCGGCATAATTTGTTGTCGGATTTCACCGCGCTTGAAAATGTTATGTTACCGATGCTTGCTAATGGTGTTGATACAGATGTTGCGGTGGCACGTGCGAAAAATTTGTTAAAGGCGGCAAATGTTGCACATCGGGCATCGCACTTGCCGGGACAAATGTCAGGTGGGGAGCAGCAACGGACTGCGGTCGCGCGGGCGCTGGCCAATAACCCTGATATTTTATTGGCGGATGAACCGACGGGCAGTTTGGATCCGAATCATGCGATTGCGGTTTTTGAATTACTGTTGGATTTGGTGCGCAAAAATAAAATGGCGATGTTATTCGTTACGCATGATATGTCACTTGCTAATCGTGCAGACCGGCGTATAACAATCAAAAATGGAATAGTTAAATAAAAAATAATAAACTAAAAAAAGGAGAGAGAAAAATGAAAGACGTAAAAAATACAAATTGTGAAAATTGCTATATCTGTTCGCGCAAGCAAAAGTTTTGGGCGTGGGTTTTGCTTTTTGGTATATTTGGTTGCGGTGTTATGACGGGTCTTTATCCGTTGGGGCATAAAGTCGCGTGTACGGCGGATTCTGGCGTAAAGGCCGAAGTTAAAGAAGTGAAAGAACAAATTGTTGAAGAAATTGCCGATCCTGAACCACAAGAACCGTGCCAAATAAATGAAAAAGTTTTAAAAAGTCGTCTTGTGAAAAATATTGATGATAAAAGTCCAAGTGCAATCGGGTTACATCAAATGAATCTTTTGATTTATAAGCGTTTGATGGATACAGGGTGTTGGGAAAATCGTGGATATTTTTCTGATATGGCGGCAAATGAAAGTATTTATTTGAATGCGTTAACTGGGTTTGATAAGACTAATAACGAATCGATGGAACGTCCATGCCGTGAAATCGAAAATGCTTTGAATCGTCGGATAATATACAATTGCGATAATTATCAATATGTGTCCGAGTGCCATCTTAATAATGCCGAAGTTTATTCTAAGATGGCCGAAGACGGATGTGAAGAAAACATTGAACAGTATCGTCAAAACGCTTTGGACGAATTACAAATTGCCGATGGCGTGCGTATAAATGCAAGTGATGTGAATCCACGTGAAGTTCGTTCTACGATAAACACCTATAAAAAATTGCGTATGAAAAATGAAGCGCGTCGGTATTTGGACAAGGTTGAAAAAATGCTTGACCCGGGAATCGATTTCATATTGGAATTACAAAAGGTCATAGAAGAATAAAAAAAGGATTCTCGTGATGAATATCAAGACAATTGGGATTTTTGCGGCTTTGGCGGTTTGGGCGTTGGTGCCGGTATATGCCGATGATGATTCTTATTCCGAAGATACCGATGTTGTTGAATACCAAGAATACGAAGTGTTTGATGATGTTGATGACTTGATTGATGAAGAATTGTTTGACCAGGTAACAGTTACCGTCGAAGAAGAGCAGGGTGAAAACGCAGACACGGATATTGTTGAAGTGCCTGCGCCGCGCGCCGTTGCGGACCGATTGTCTTGCGATGAAATAAATATTCGTGTTGCAGAATTGCGCGCAGATGTTAAATCTTATCCGGAATTAAAGGCGGATTTGGAATATATGTTGTCGCGGCAACGTAATCAATGTGCGCCACGTGCCGCGCGCCGCCCTGTGCATAACTATAAAAATGTAAATCCGGTTATGGAAATTGAAATACCCGAAGTATCGGTATCAACGGAACCGCCTGCGGTGGAAAAAACACCGGAAGAGATAGCGGCTGAAGAAGCCGCGGCTGAGGCCGCACGCCAGGCGCAGATAAAGGAAAACCGCGAAAAAGGTTTGTGTGATGATGGCGAAAAACCGAATCAATATGGGTGCTGTGATGGGGAAGTGTTTAAGCAAGTTGAACATTTGAACTTTGCGTGCTGTCCAAAGGAAGGCGATGGTGATTGTGTCCCGTCGCGGAAAAAATAATCATGGGGCGACAAGATATCATAAATTTCATAAATAAAAAATATAGTGTGAATCCGGAATACTTGTGGCGGCGGTATCCGGATTTTTGCGTGTTTCGGCGCGGCGATAATAAAAAGTGGTTTGCGATAATTATGAAAATTCCGCGCGAAAAGTTTCAACTTTCTGGTGATGGTGCGATTGATGTGATAAATGTTAAAACCGATAATGTGGAATTCTTTTTAGGGGTGCCGGGGATTTTTCCGGCGTATCATATGAATAAAAATAATTGGGTGTCGGTATTGCTAAACGGGACTGTGCCGGCGGGTAATGTCAAAAAACTGATAGAAATGTCGTATGTGTTGGTGGGATAAAATCAATCTCTTTTCGGTTTATAAACGATTCGGTTTTGGGTCATGTAATCGTGCAGGACTGATTCGCCGCGTTCGGGTTCTATATTGCCGTATACGGTTATATTCCGGCGTTTGAATTCGTCCGTCCAATCAGGTTTAAAACCTTCGTCGAATCCGGTTATCGATTCGACGGCTCTGGACGGGACACCGAAAAATACCGCCCGAATTCCAGACCACATTATTCCGCCCAAACACATTATGCATGGTTCCGCCGTCACGTATAAAGATAGGTTGTGTGATGATAAATCGTATGTGCGCAGTTTTTCTTCGGCGGCGCGTATAGCGTTCATTTCGGCATGGTTGTGGCTGCAAGTGTCGGTAATTACGCTGTTTGCGGTTTTGGTAATTAAATTGCCGTCCGCATCGTAAATTGCCGCCAAGAAAGGTCCATGCCCGCGTGCAATATAGTCAGGCAATTCGTTATATAATTCAGTAATGATTTTTTTTGCGCGTGAAAGTTTATGCGTATCTATTTTTTCGTTCGCTATTATGCTATTTGTGTCTTGCATTTTTGACCCCCGTTATCTTTGCAATGATTCTACGATTCGGTCGGTAAAATCGCAAGTGATTTTGATAAAACCGATTCGGTGATGGGTGTTTTTTGTATCAAAAATATGATTTTTTTATGGGTGATATTTTTTCCTATTATAAAAATTTTCTTTTATACAAAAAAGACAAAAACCCTAGGAAAATCAACGGGTGCGGCGATTTTTGTGTGTTGTGATTTTTTGCATAATGAAAAAATATGCTTGTACCACATGTATCTATTTGTTTTTAGGTGATTTATATAAAATTTTTTGTATTGGTGTGTCCTTTTTGGGTTATCCGATGCATAAAAATAGGATAACCTAAATTTTCCTGGGAATGAATATAATGTGGGCATGGTTAACAAACAAAAGGAGATTACCATGACTCATCAAGATATATGGCAAGCAATTGATAATTTCGCTTTTCAGCATAACATGTCCTGTTCAGGGTTGGCGAAATTTTCAGGATTAGATGCAACCACATTTAACAAGAGCAAGCGTTGGTCGAAATATGGGCAACCAAGGTGGCCTTCGACAAACAGTATTGCAAAGATATTGAACTCCACAGGTAAAACCATCGAAGATTTTATAAAGTGTATTTGTCATCAATAAAATATTTTTGTTTACAAAGGCATTTGGTCGTGTAGGATACATTGTATGTCGACACTAAAAACAAAAATAATTTTATTGAAAGAATTATTGGCACTGAAAGAGGTTGTTGATAAGGGTAGTATTCAAATCGCCGCGGGTGAAAATGGTATCAAAAATTCCAATCTGTCGCAAATGATTCGGAATTTAGAGCATAGGTTTCATACTAAACTTATCAACAGGGGTGCGAGTGGCAGTTTACCAACGAATTCTGCACAACTGATATACAACGATATATGTGTAATAGAAGAAGAACTTAACAAAATTTCCGAAAATTTTGTAGATATGGACGCGTTGTCTGGGTCTATGTCCGTGTGGACCGAGGAAGGTTTGTTCGGAAGTTTTATTCTGAAAGACTTGTCTGAATTTTATGGTAAATATCCAAAGATTCGCCTTGAATTACTGATGCGGCGCGAACCGGATATATCAACCATGGATATTTTGATTATTAAACCAAAATTGCATCCAAATATTCATGGAACGGTTTTGTTCAAATTCAAAACTCATTTGAAATTTTATACTAGTAAAAAATACTTGGCCGAACATGGCGCGCCAAAGAATATAAATGATTTATTGGAAAATCATAATTTGTGTATGGTGATTCGCTATATGAATTTGCCGGAAATTCAAAGTATTATAAAACGCGCAAAGCATTTGAACACTACATCTGACTCGTTGGCGTTGATATATCGACTGGTGAACGATGGCGACGGTATCACGGTTTTTCCGTCGTGGTTCGAAGAAAGTAGCAAGAATTTAGTTTGTTTAAATGATTTAGATTTTGAGTTAGAGATGGAAACACAGTGTATTTGCAGGACGGAAATTGCGGAATCACCAAAGGTTGGTGCTTTTGTGAATTTCTTTATGGATTTCTGCAAGGGCCACCAAGTCCCGATTGATATTTATTTTTGATGTTGTGCGGTCTGTGTGGTGTGTGGGCGAAACGCGAGTTATCGTTTGTGTGTGAACATGCCGTGAAATAACGTTTTTAGTAAATTTGGTTTGTTGGGTCTTTGAATTCGTGGTGAAAGCCACAGATTTCCAACCGAGTTATACAATTTACGTAATTTAGTATATTCATCTGGACCTGGACCTTCATAGAATATACCAGCCAGATTATCGGATTCTATTCTAATACCCCACTGAAGAACATCCAGACCCATATTGTTAAAACCTTGGTGGAGAAAAACGAGTTTAATGGTAAAAATTCTTTTATCACCTTTGTAAACCGCGAGAGAGGTCCTGTCAAGTGGCTCATTTCTAGTAACTGTAACATTCGGTTCTTGCAATAACGTTTCAAGTTTTTGTATTTCTTTTTGTGTGTTTGCTGAGTTTTCTTCGTATGTTGTCATTTCGTATACCCTGTAGCTTCATTTGAGAAAATTATAACATTGTGAACCCAAATGTCCACTTTATTTACTAATTTTTAATCGGTAATCTCGCTCACACACCACAACCATATTGAATAGAAATACTAAATAGAGCGGTTTCGACTTAATTTTCTTTCGTTTTTGTTGGTTCGAAAGTTTTTGATATTTTATTGCTTTTTCGTATTTATTATTATAATAATATCTGTCAAATATAAAGGTTAAGTGATATGGCAGGATATTATTTGAACTTTACTTGCTTTAAATGTAATGAAAAATCTTTATCTACAAAAAGGTACGAAAATGAAATAAATTCTTATATTGTTAAGAATTATGATATGGATGGTATGTTATCTGTTACTTGTCCTAAATGCAATGGCACAATAATTGTTGTTAATCAGTGTCTGCAATTTGAAATTTGTTTGCAGTGTGCAATTGAAAGATTTTTGACAGCGGATTATGCGGAAGCCGTCTTTTTATTGGCAAAATCTAGAGAGGCGTTTGTTGAATTTGTTATAGATTTATTGTGCTATGAACGAGAGCTAAATGTTGATTTAAATAAAAATGGGCTCCACTTATCGGAAAGAAGATACGGTTTTTTTGATGGGTTATATTTTATGAGATTTGGAGATGTTATGAATCTTAATGCTTGGAATATGGATATACGAAACAAAATAATGCATAATGGTATATATCCCAAAAGACAGGATGTTATCGAATTTGGAAACAACATTTTGCAATTTTTTTATCAGGTTATAGAAAAAATAAAATCTGAAATTCCCACTGAGGTATACATGGGGTATGTGTATTCAATTAAACAATGTAAAATAGATACATATAAACAGACATTTAAAGATAAAAATGTACAAATTCAGACCGTTTCTGATGCAATTGACTTTTTTACAAGAGATGTTGATGGCAATAAAGATTTTGAAAGTTTATGTTGTATAATAGAGCAAAATAATAGAATGCTAGCTGCACATTCTATAGATTTAGAAGCTTCAAATCGTACAAGAAGACAATAGTTCGAAAGTGTGGATAATTACATAATTTTTCAAAACTAAATTTTCGAACTCGGCGGAAATTTATTTTTTTTTGCTCTCTGGAATGCGCACGAGTGCCTCGATACGCAATAAGAAAAATCTATAAAAACTCGTGGGGGCAAAAACTCCGTTTTTATGATTTTTCTAATTGTGTATCTTCGTATTGGTGCTGCGCTGGCGCTCGCACCGATCCGTGCGCCAAGAAAATTAAAAAATGCCCCGTTGGGGCATTGTTTAATTTTGGTTGGGGCGCACGGATTCGAACCATGATAAAGAGAACCAAAATCTCTTGTCCTACCATTAGACGACACCCCAAAAGCGGTCTTGATTATAGTAGGTTTTCTGATTTTTTCAATAATAAAATAATTTTTGTTATTTTAGGACTTGATTTTTAATCGTTAAAAATTATAATAATTGTCGGTTTTAATAAAGCAGGGGGTTAAAATGGCTCATAAAGAGTTGGTTTCTTTGATGTGGAAAAATATTTTGTCGTTTGCGAAATTGTCTGAACGCATTAACCGCAGTCAGATGTCTTTTAATGATTATTCGCGCACACAGATGCAATTGCTGATTCGCCTTTATCTTGGCGGGCGTGTGCGGTTAAAGGATTTGGCGGCGCGCGAATTTGTGCCGGCGCCGAATTTATGCACGGCTTTCCGTAAAATGGAACACGACGGGTTGGTTGTGCGCGCGGTGGATGAAGATGACCGCCGCAATACTTGGTATTCGGTTAGTGAACGCGGGGCACAGGTTGCGGGTGATATTATTGAAATGCTGCACAATGCGATTGGGTCGATGTTCAAAGATATTGATAAAAAAGATGAAGCAGAATTGGTTCGGTCTTTCAAATCTATGAATGAAATTCTGACAAAGTTGGAGAATAAAAATGCGTAAAATTTTTGGTTGTCTTTTTGCGCTATACGCCGGATTTTGCTGTATAGACGGTTTTGCTATGGATTTGTCGTTGAACGATGCAGTGCAAAAAATTGTTGCCGAATCACACGATTTGAAAAAGGCCGATGCCAATGTTAAAAAGGCACAGGCATCTTTGGACGCGGTAAATGCCAACCGTTGGTTTAATATCGAAGGTTCGGCATCGTATATGAATTTAATCAATGTGGAAAAGCCGTTTGATTCGTACAGTGTGCAATTGCCGCCGGAAATTGGTGGATTGGTGCCGCAGATGGCGGGAATTGAAAGTATTGATGTGCCGGACAATATCTTTATGGCGGGTGTTACAGTAACACAACCGATTTATACCTTTGGAAAAATCGGTAATGCGGTGGAAAGTATGCGCAACGCGATAAAGGCTAGTGAATACGGCAAAGAAATGGTTCTGCGTGAGGTGCGATACAGTGCGGCAGATTTATACTGGACCGCGAAAATGACCGATGGAATCGTGGAAATCGCACGCAAAAATTTGAATGATGCGCGGGCTGCAAAAAAGAAACTGACCGGCGCGGGGCGCGCGAATCGCAGCAATCTTGTTAAAATTGAATCTGATATCGCGACCAAGGAAATCAACCTTTCTGATGCGGAATTTAACCGCGATACGGCGCATAGAATGCTGAAAATTTTGGCGGGAATCGATATTGATGAACCGTTAAACCTTACCGATGATTTTCCAGAAACTTTTCCGGAAATTGAAAACAAAAAACTTTCCAATACGCCGGAATGGCAAGTGTTGGACCAGCAAGTAAAAATGTATGAATCCAAAGCGTCATCGAATCGGGCGAACGGTTATCCGACACTTGCGGCGGTCGGTTCATATAACTATGTAACGATGGATAAAGATTTTAAAAATATGTTTAACAGTAACGCTTCGCAATCCGCGTATTGGGGGCTTGCACTTAAAGTTCCAATTTTTAGCGGTGGTGTGAACAGGGCGAATGCGACTGTTGATGTCATGAATGCAGAGGCCGCACGCCAAGATTTAGACAAGGCAAAAAAAATTACTTCGGAAAAATATGTCAACGCGATAAAGCAATATAATCATTTGCGTGATAATCTTGGCGGACTTACCAATGCACGGAATTTGGCGGCCAAGGCGTACGGCTTTTCTCTTGATAGGTTTGCGGCCGGCCAGACATCGGCGGTGGAATTGGCGGATGTATCCAGTGGGCTTTATCAATTGGATGTCGCGCTTCTTAATGCGAAATACAAAATTTTAATGTCGGCAGAATCAATCAAAAAACTTGGTGAATAATTATGAAAATATTGGGCAGAAATTTTGATGATAAAAAAACAAAAAAAATTATCTATACGGCGGTTTTAGGCGTATTGGCGATTTGGTTTATATACCGTTTTATTATGGTTGCGATTGAGTCGCGCATGGTTGTTTTTAATCCTGTGCGTGATGCGGGACAAAACGGAATCATCGTTGATACTATTGTCGCCGAACAAAAAGCAGGTATTATAAAAACTCCGCTTTCGGTTGAAAATAATCGTGCGTATGTTTCGGGTGCGCATCGGCGCGGATTAAAAGTTGGTCAAAAGGTTAGTGATGGCGAAATAACCTATGTTGGAAATCAATTAGATTTAGATACAGGTATGTATATTGTTAAAACAAAAAATGTTGATGATGGTGTTGTGTTCGCAGAATCTGAATGTAGCGGATTTTTTATTCCAACTTACGCGGTGCGTGAATCGCAAATCATGCGCGCTGAATCTGGTTCGGCGGTTGTGGTGCCAGTAAGTGTTAATGCAAGTGATTCTGAGTTTTCCTGTGTTTCCGGTGATATACATGATGGCGATGTTATCGTGTTATCCAAGGTTAGTGCAGGGCAAAAAGTAAATGTTCAAAAATAAAAAGGTGCGGATATGTTAAAGTTCTTTGTTCGGCGGCCGGTTACCACAGTTATGTTCGTTTTGCTGTGGGTGGTGTTGGGTTTGGTTGCGTTTCCAAAGATGAACGTAGAACGCACACCGGCATTGGACTTTCCAATGGTAACCGCGACTTTTGTTTATCCCGGGGCCGCGCCGGTTGAAATAGAATCCCAGGTTATTAAAAAAGCAGAAGATGCGATTTCACAAGTGCCGGAACTTAAAAAAATCACGTCCCAGGCGTTTGAAAATGGTGGCTATGTAATGGCGGAATTTAATTTGGGTGTGAACGTCAATGACAAGGCAAGTGAGGTTAAATCCAAGATTGATGCGTTGGCTTCGGAATTTCCGTCTGAATTAAAACAGCCCGTGATTGAAAAGTTGAATCCGTTGCAGACATCGGTTGTTGATGTTGCGCTTTATGGTGCGAATCTGCGCGATTTGCAGGAATATGCCGATAATACGCTTGCAAATAAAATCACATCTATAAACGGTGTGGCAAGCGTGTCGATTTTTGGTGGTGAAAAGCGCGCGATTCGTGTGGCGTTGAATCCAGAAACTATGGCCGCGCGTGGCGTGACGATTATGGATGTTGTGACCGCAATGGGCGCGAATAATGTCAATGTTCCGGGTGGAAAGATAGAGGTTGGTGCAGATTCATCAAATGTTCGTTTTATTGGTGAATTTGAATCTGTGGACGCAATAAAAGATTTACATATAACTACCGCCGAAGGTCAGCGTTTCAAACTTTCGGATGTCGCAACAGTAACAGATGCGGCGCGTGATATTGACACAGGGGCGCGGTTTAATGGCGATGATGTTGTGATAATGTCTGTGGTAAAGGCATCGGACGGTAATGCGATAAAGGTTGCGCGCGCGCTGAACAAAAAATTGCCAGAATTCAATGCGGACCTAAACACCCGCTTCCCGGGTGCGCAGATGGAGATAATTTCTGATTCGTCCATTGTGATTGCCGATGAAACAACCGGCACTATATATGGAATTTTAATTGGTGTTGTGTTCACAATTTTGGTGTTGTTGGCGTTCACTGGAAATTGGCGTTCGACAATTGTTGCGGGCGTTGTGATTCCGGCATCGCTTATTGCGGGGTTGTTCTTTGTGAACGCAAGTGGTTTTACGATAAATGTTATGACGCTGCTTGCGTATTCATCGGCGTTGGGGACATTGGTGTCGAACGCGATTATTCTTATTGAGTCCGCGTTGCAAGAAATGCGAAATGGCAAAACGGCAGAAAGTGCCGCAATTGATGGGACTAAAAAAGTCGCGGTTTCAGTTCTTGCGGGTGTTGGAACAAATGTTGTTGTGTTTTTGCCACTTGCGTTTATGGGCGGAATCGCGGGTAAATTTATGACGCAATTTGGTATGACGGTTGTGTATTTAACATTATTATCTTTGGTATTTTCGTTTACATTGACACCGATGATGATTGCGAAAATTTTGCGTGTGACAAAGGAAAAGCGTGTTTCGGCCAAGGCGGCAAAAAAATCGGCTTTTCAAAAATGGTTCGCGTATCAGTATAAACACGCAGGGCGGGTGATATTGTTTGCTTTCCTTGCGTTGGTCGCAAGTGCGATGTTGATGCGGTTTACTGGGAACGAGTTTAGTCCGTCAACCGATGCGAATGAAATAAATATTACTGCGCGTGCGCCGATGGGGGCGACATATGAAAAGTCGCAATCGATTGCCAAAGATATAGAAAAAGTTTTATCCGAATTTGATGAAGTAAAATCGACATCTGTAAAAATCGGCGAACGCGGTTTGCAAAATATCGCGGTGAAAATTAAATTGGTTGATAAAGCAAAACGCCGGCACAGTGATAAAGAAATCGCACGGCGGATTTTGCCGAAACTTTCCGTGATTCCGGACGTGGAAATTCAAATCCGTGCGGGCGAGGGCGTGTCTTCGTCAATTTCGTCTGATATTGTTTTGAATATATATGGCGATGATGATGCGAAAAGGCAAGAGTATGCAACGCGCGCATTAAATGCCATAAATAATATTTCCGAAGTGCAAACTGCGGTCTTTGCGCAACAGGTGCCGGGCAATGAAATAAAATTTATTCCGAACCCAGAGCAAATGGATTTTTGGGGTATAAAGAATTCTTATGCGGGGGCGGCGTTGCGCACGGCGCTTTATGGAAACGACACATACAAGTATAAAGAAAATGGCGAAGAATATCCGATTGTTTTGGAATTTGCGCGGCCGTTCAAAAATCCAAAAATGTTTGAAAATGTTTTGGTGAATTCGCAAAAGGGTATGGTTGCGCTGTCGCAAATCGGAACGATAAAGACTGAATCGGCAACGCCTAATATTTACCGTTTGGATAAAAGTCGTATTACCGAAATTGATATCAATATCGGAAAGTCAACCAGTGGCCCCGTGCAATCAAAAATTGTGTCGGAATTGGAACGGTTTGATTGGGCACAGGGCTATGGTTATTCATTTGGTGGTATGGCGGAAATTCAAGGCGAAACGACCGGCGAAATTGGAACAGCGTTCTTGCTTGCTACTGTTTTGACATTTATGTTGCTGGCGGCGATTTTGAATTCTTTGATTCATCCGCTGACCATTGCGACATCTATTATTACAAGTTTTGCGGGCGTGTTTATATTGCTGTTCTTGTCGGGCGCGTCAACGAATGTTGGTGCTATGCTTGCGTTCGTTATGCTGGTTGGGTTGGTCGTGAACAATAATATTTTGGTGTTGGAACCAACGGTGCAACGAATCGCGCGTGGCGAAAATCCAAAGGCCGCGTTGTGGGACGAATTGAACGCGAAAAAGAATATGGTGCTGATGACATCGATTGCGGTTATGGCCGGTATGTTGCCGCAACTGTGGAGTGCCGACGGTATGAAGCGCGCGATGGCGGCGGTTATGATTGGTGGTATGTTGGCATCGCTGATATGGACATTTACTTTGACACCGGCGTTGTTCTTTGCGATGGAAAGATTCCGCCAAAGATTAAAAAAATAAAATGCGGGCGTTCGCCCGTTTTTTGTTTGCTATATCATTTTTCATTATTATAATTCGATGAATTTTTAGAAAAGGTGAGCGTATATGTTAAAACCCGTTGATGTGGTGCTGTTTGATTTTGATGGAACCCTGTCGTGGCCAGATTCGAATTTTGCGTTTGGGCGTTATTGCTTTCGGCACAGTTTGCGACCGTGGCTGTTTTTGCCGCTGATTGGTGTGTGCTTTGTCGCGCGGCTGTTTAATCGTGGTGGAATGTGGTGGCGACAAAATATTCGCCGATTTATTACGCCAAATATGGTTAAGAAATTTGTGCCGGACTTTGTGCGCGGACATACGCGGAATCGCTTTGGATGGGCGGCGGAGCAAATTGCAAATGAACGCGCACGCGGGAATATGGTTTTGTTGCTGACCGCGTCGCCGGATTATTTGGTGGATAAACTTGTGCGCGATTTGCCGTTTGATGCGGTGATTTGTTCAAAAATGGATGCGCGGCGCCCGTGGAAATATGAATCTTTGTGCTGGGGGAATAATAAGGTCATTGCGATGGACGAATGGGCGGTGGCGCATAAATATATTCCGCATGTCGTGCGCGCATATTCAGACAGCAAATCTGATTTACCAATGATGACCATCGCCGACGAACAGGTATGGATAAATCCCAAGACGGGAATGAGGAGATAGTTCCCACTTCGCTAAAGCTTCGTGGAACAAGGGTTAGTGCGCGGGGCAATGCCCCGTGTTTTTGTTTTGTAATAAATCGCCAAATATGTTATAATGAAGTTGTTATACAACAAGGAGAAATAAAATGGTGTCTATGCCTGGAAAGGGGGGCGCGCATGCTTCGAAGTGGGGAATGTTGCGGGCCTCGTTGGATGTGGAAAAACAGAAATCGCCGAAAACGACGGATAAAGAGATTGAGATTCTTAAGAAGTTGTATGAAACATTTTTTTCTACTACGGAGTTTTTGTATTCGATGGCCCCAGATGAAAAGTCAAGGAAATCGGAATTTCGTCGCATGGTCTGGGATTCAATTTTTAATCGTAGGGCTTCGTATGAACAGATTTGCAAGGCCATGGAGTTTATTCATCCATCTGATAATACTATTTGGAAAGAAATGTTTTATGCGTTGAATTATACAGAAGCGGATGTTAAATGGGGGAAAGACCTTATTCGTGCGGCGGGTAGGGTTTTGCGTATTGGTGACGATGAATTTGATGTATTAGATGATTTGGTTGTTTTTTATAGAGAACTTATGGATGATAGCAAGGACGATTATTATCCCAAGATTTTGGTTGGAAGTTCAGATATGTTAACGATAATGTTACAAGAGTTGAATTCCAAATTGATGTCAAAGTATAAAAGTTACAGGACCGGGATGAAAAAGATGATATATGATGATGGAACACTTGCCCGTGTCATGTCTTTCTTGCGTGATACTTTTAGTAAACAGGCACGTAATGTGCACAGATCGGCACAGTTAAAAAACGCATACAGACAGATTATAGATAATATACATAAAATTGAGATGCGCGTATTGCAAAATATTCAAGATGAAGACAAAGAATTTTTCAAGGTTGTTTATACGCTGACGGAGCCAGTTCAATTCCGAACAGAAGAGTGGATGTATTAGTTGTTTTCCCACAGTATGATGGGCGCGGATGCGTCCGCACTAACACTTTTCACTACTTCTCAAAATCCAGTTCTTTAATCTTTTCTGCGCGGGGGGTGATTTTGCCGATTGATGTTTGCATTTGTTCTAAATCGGTTTGGGTCATCGCAAAGTGGCTTTGTACTTTGGCCGCCCGGTCGGCAAGGCGCGATAGGTCGGTCAGCAACATATCGAGTTCGTGTTTAATCTGGCCCGCAACGCGTTTTATTTTTATGTCCGACAGCACCGCGCGAATCGTGTTCAGTGTCGCCCAAAGTGTCGCCGGCGAAACGATAAATACTTTCTTGCGTGCGGCGTATTCTATCGCACCCGGGAATTCGCGGTGCAATGTTTCGAATATAGATTCGGATGCGATGAACATCATTGCAACCTCCGCCGTTTTGCCAGGAATAATGTATTTTTCGGCAATTGCATCAATATGCTTTCGTACATCTAATTCAAACTGCTTGCGATAAAGTTCTGGGTTATCGCCGTTTTGCATGTGGTTATAAGATTCTAGTGGAAACTTGCTGTCAATAATCATGTCGCCCGGCGGATAGGGCAGGCGGATAATACAGTCTGGGCGTACACCAGTGTCCAGAACACTTTGAAACGCGTATGTTTCGGGGGGCATAATGTCGGTGATTAAATCCGCCAGTTGTCGTTCGCCGAATGTACCGCGTGCCTGTTTGTTTCCCATAAGTATATTTTTGAAATTCGCGATATCCGAACTGATGTTTTTAAGTTCGATTGCGTTTTGCGACAATGCGCCAAGTCGTTCTGCAAGCCGTTCACGCAGGCGGGCGTTGTCTTCACGCAGTGCCGACATGTCTGTTGTTGCCGGCCGCATAAGCAGCGCGCCTAGCATGATGATTATAACCGCGCACATCGCAATCAAAATATAAGTTGTCATTTGGAATTCCTTTGCTATCATTTTATTATAAAAGGATTTGTGTATGTTGCAAATGAAACTTTGTGGCGATTTGGTGTTGCGGGAAAAATGCGCGCCTGTGGATACCATAACGCCGGAAATTTTGCGGAATATGGACGAAATGGTAAAGATGATGTCCGAACAAAATGGGGTTGGCCTGGCCGCGCCCCAGGTTGGCGTGCTGCGGCGCTTTTTGGTTATGATGAATCCCGACACAAATGAAGTTTTCAAAATGATAAATCCGGTGATTACCGCGCGTTCGGTGGAAACCGTTGTGATGGAGGAAGGGTGTCTTTCGGTGCTGGGGCCCGATGGGTTGCCGGTCTATGCTAATGTAACGCGGCCGGCGGTCGTTACGGTCGAATGGACGGATGTGGACGGAAATCGGCGCGCGGCGGAAATGTCTGGCTTGCCCGCGCGGATTGTGCAACATGAAACTGACCATTTGGAAGGGATTTTGTTTATTGACTATCTGTCGCCGGTAAAGCGGGAAATGGTTATGCGCAAGGTAAGGCGGCGGAAATGAATGTAGTACTGATGGGAACGCCCGATTTTGTTGTGCCGATATTTGATGCGATTGCCGTGCGGCATAACGTTGTCGCGGTCTTTACGCGCGCGCCAAAGCCCGTCGGGCGAAAGCATATTGTCACAAAATCGCCGGTGCATGTGTGGGCGGAATCGCGCGGGCTGTCGGTTTATCACAAGCCGGCTGAATATAACTTTGCGCCCGATATGGTCTTTGTCGCGGCGTATGGTGCGATATTGCGCGATAATGTTTTGAATTCGGCGCCGTGTGTAAATTTGCACCCAAGTTTGTTGCCACTGTATCGTGGGCCTTCGCCGATTATTACCGCAATTAAAAACGGGGACACGGAAAGCGGTGTTTGTTTGATGAAAATGGTGGCGGAACTGGACGCGGGTGATATTTTAATGTGTCGCAAATTTGATATTGATATTGATGATACAAATGACACGGTGGAACAAAAGGTTTCAAAAATCGGCAAGGATATGATTTTGGAATATATGGAAAATCCGGAAAAATACAGGGCCGTTCCGCAAAGTGGAAAAATCGTCTATACGGCGAAAACCGGCGTATACGATGAAATGATTGATTGGAGAAAATCGCCAATTGAGATTCATAATTTGGTGCGCGCGTTGGGTGCGGGCCGGACAAAAATAAACGGAATTGATGTTAAAATATTAAAAACAAAAATGAACGGCGATAGGTTAGAAATTTTAACAATTCAGCCCGTGGGCAAAAAGCCGATGGATTGGAAAAGTTTTGTAAATGGCCTGCGCGGTGCAGAAATAAAATATGGGGAATAATGACGCGATATAAAGTAATCTTGGAATACGATGGAACGAATCTAATCGGTTGGCAGGAAAATCGCCAGGGGCCGTCGGTGCAATCGTTGCTAAAAGATGCGATAGAAAAATTCTGCGGTGCGCGTCCGGATGTCGTTGGGGCGGGGCGGACGGATGCGGGGGTGCATGCGGTCGCAATGGTTGCGCATTTTGATTTGGATTCCGATGCGAATGCGAATACGGTTATGCGGGCGATGAATTTCTATCTGAATGATGCGCCTGTGTCGGTTTTGGACTGTGAAATTGTATCTGGGGATTTTAATGCGCGGTTTTCATGTATTATGCGGCACTATAAATATATAGTTCTAAATCGTTCTGCGCCGCCGGTATTGGATAAGAAGCGTGCATGGTGGGTGCCACGGAAATTAAACCTTAAAAAGATGCGTGATGCGGCGCGACTTTTGGTCGGTGAACATGATTTTACATCTTTTCGTGCAAGTCAATGTCAGGCGAAAAGTCCGATAAAAACCCTTGATTCTTGCCGTATAGAAAGAAAAGATGATTTGGTTGTTTTTGATTTTTCGGCGCGTTCGTTTTTGCATCACCAGGTTAGAAATATGGTTGGAACATTGGTTGAAATTGGTCTTGGTGCGGATTACGACATAAATGAAATCTTTGCGGCACGCGACCGTTCGGCGGCCGGTGCAACCGCGCCGGCATGTGGGCTTTACTTTATTCAGGCCGATTATGCCACCATCGATTAGACGGAATTTGAATCATTTTCCCGGATTTATATATCACCCCGCCGTTTCGGATAATTTTATCCGCGCATTTTTCAGAGTTTATATCAAAATTTGATGCAATATATTTTATGTGTGGATTTTCACAAAGGGTCAAAAAGTTTTTAGAAAGTGATACAAAATTTTTGAAATAGACGATGTCAAAATCTTTTGCTGAAATTGTGTATACGCCGGATTCTGCCGTAAAGCGCAAATTTTCTGTGCCGGGTTGTTCGCCATTAAATTTCTTCCAATTATCAAATGCAAAGTAATTTCCACTGTCGTGCGATTTGTTGAATTGTAGTTTTCCATCAATTGGTGTGGCGATAAGTTTGCGGTCAGAACTGATATAGAAAATGGGCTTTGGGTTTGCGGCACAAATTACTATGCCGATGCCAATAAGTAAAACTGCGCTAAACGGCCCGATATGTCGGGCGAAAAAATTTCTGAAACTTGTGTCATCTTTGATAAGGATTAAACAAGCCAAACCGGTGGTTATTAGTATAACTGCGGTGTTCGGTATGTTGCCGATTGTGATTTCTGAATATGGTATTTGCGATAATCTTTCGGCGATTGTGTATGCGTGGTTATATATAGTGTGTGCAATTTCCAATGGCGTGTGTATGCCGACCAATGCGCATATTGTTCCGATAATTACAAGTGGCATTATGATAAAAGAGAATATTGGCAGGAATATAATATTGCCGATAATGCCATAAATTGGAGTTGTGCCAAAGTGTAAAATTATAAACGGTGCGGTGAACACTGTTGCCGTCAATGCGGTTAAAACCGCCGTATAGAGATGTTTTAATGCTTTGAAATTTGGTGTTCGTGGCTTTATATTTTGCCACAGCCAAATGATTCCGAATATTGCAGCAAAAGATAACTGAAACCCTGCGGTCATTACATAATATGGATTGATTATCATAATCGCAAAAAACGCAAGTGCCACCATACGCAATGATAGTGTGTTGCGGCCAAACATAAATGCCGCCATAACCAGTGTCGCCATTATAAATGCGCGAAGTGTCGCAACGCCGGCGCCGGATATGAAAACATAGCCCAGTAGTCCAATCCAAGTGCAGGCCAGGGCCGGAATTCGCGCAGGAACATGTTTGATAACTCGCGGAAATAACCGAAATATAAAATAAAACAATATGAACAACCAACCGCCGATAAGTGTCATGTGATAACCACTGATTGATCAAATGTGCGCCATACCGTTTGTTGCCCATGTGTCGCGATGCCCATCGGGCAGGGCGTTTTTATAACCCAAAACAAGTGTGTCTGTTAGAAAAGATTTTGATAATTCGTGTATGGGTTTGCGAACGCTGTATACGGCGGAATCAGGCGTATAGATAATTTTTGTATCGCGTAAATAACCGGTTGCAGAAAGGTTTTTGAAATACATGTGTCTGGCAAAATCGAATCCGTTTGGTATGTCGGCTGGTTTTGGTTTGAACAAGCCACCGTTGCCAGATATAGTGTCGCCAATTTTTATATCAATTGTGTCGGTGGTTGATACGCGCACTTTGCCAAAGTTTTTTGTATTCAAATATATTTTTGTCTTTTCGCCACCAGTGTCAATTTCTGTTACGCGACCAGTTATTTCAATGTCGTGGATATCGTGGCGCAGCATCGGCACAGTTTTTATATGCGTGTATATTCCCGCATAACCAAACCCGAGTGCGAAACATGCGAAAAGCGCGATAAACGGTCGTCGCCGAAATGCGATAATTGTCGCGATTCCAAGTATAAACATTGTCGCCAAGAAAATAATGTTTGGCTCAGCGAATAATGAAAAATAAAGTGCGACACCAAACGCCATCATAACCGGCGACCAAAGAAATAAATTTTCGCGTTGATTATACAAGAATTTTTTCATGTCGCACATTATAGGATTTTATTATTGATTGGCAACAATGATTTTTTGTAACCTTTTGATACATAAGGAGAAAAACTTATGTCAAAGTATATATTTGTGACCGGTGGGGTCGTTTCAAGTTTAGGCAAGGGCGTTTCGGCGGCATCGTTGGGCGCCCTTTTGCAATCCCGTGGATACGGCGTTCATGTGCGGAAATTTGACCCGTATCTTAATGTAGACCCGGGGACTATGTCGCCGTTGCAGCATGGCGAGGTTTATGTTACCAATGACGGATTCGAAACAGATTTGGACCTTGGGTATTATGAGAGATTTTTGGGTATAAAACTTTCCAAGAACGATTCGGTGTCGGGCGGACGGATTTATTGGGAAGTACTTAATGCCGAACGGCGTGGCGATTACCTGGGTGCGACTGTTCAGATGATTCCGCATGTTACAAATAAAATCAAAGAACATATCGGATTGCCAACAGATACCGACTTTGTTATTTGTGAAATTGGTGGCACTGTTGGCGATATCGAAGGCAAAGTTTTCCTTGAATCTATACGTCAATTTGCGAACGAGGTCGGTCGCCGTAATGTTATGTTTGCGCATTTAACTCTTGCGCCGTATTTGGAACAGAGTGGCGAACTGAAAACCAAGCCAACGCAAATGTCGGTGCGGCGGTTACTGGAAAACGGGATTCAGGCAGATATTTTGTTCGTGCGGTCGCCGCGTATGCTGACGGCGGACGAGCGCGCTAAGATTGGTATGTTCTGTAATTTGCCGGCGAAAAATGTTATTACCAGTATGGATGTTGATAATATTTACAAGATTCCGTTAGTGTATGATGTCCAAGATGTATTTAACATAATGGCGCAGCACTTTGGTTTGCCCGAGGCCGCCGGTGATATGTCCAGAATTAAAAAGATAGAACAATATCTAAATGCGGATTTGCCTGTGTGCACCATCGGTATGGTTGGGAAATACTTTGATGTTGCGGATGCGTATAAATCATTGAACGAGGCTTTATTCCATGCGGGTATTCAAAACAATGTGCGTGTCAAAATCAAAAAGATAGATGCGGAAAAATTTACAGACACAGATTGCGCAGATGTTGATGCGATTTTGGTGCCTGGGGGATTTGGTGCGCGTGGAGTGGACGGCAAAATTGCCGCGGCAAAATATGCGCGCGAAAACAATGTCCCGTATATGGGAATCTGTCTGGGTATGCAGGTGGCCGTCATAGAATTTATGCGCGATGTCGTTGGTGATGAAAATGCGAATTCTACGGAATTTACCAAGAACTGCACACCTGTCATAGACATTATGCGGGATTGTGATGCGGAAAATATGGGTGGGACTTTGCGATTGGGCGCGTATCCGTGTGAGATTAAATCTGGGACACTGGCCGAAAAAATCTATGGTTCAAATCATATTTCTGAACGGCACAGGCACAGGTACGAAGTGAACATCGAATACAAAGATGCACTGGAAAAGAACGGTATGGTTATTTCGGGAATGTCGCCGGACGGTAAGTTGCCAGAGATGATAGAGATACCGTCGCACAGGTTCTTTGTTGCGGGGCAATTTCATCCGGAATTTCAAAGTAATCCGTTCACAGGGCACCCGTTGTTTAATGCCTTTGTGGCCGCGGCTAAGGATAAGTGATTATTTTCCGAAAATAAAATCCGAATTCGATGATACCGCGATGATTTCATCAATATCATCGTTTTCGGCGCTGTGTTGCCGAATCGTTTTTCCGCACTTTTGACATTTGTGTGTGATTATAAATCCGCCACCCGACGGTTCGGAGGAAATCGGTTCCATCATACCGCCACATGTGGATGCGCGGTCGCCGGGATTGTTATCAACATGACGCGACCATAAACACCGCGGGCAATGGTTTGTATAGCCATTGCCCCGAACAGTTACGCCACAATGCGCGCAGGTAAAATTTTCAACTGTTTTTGTAAATTTCTTCATAATTTTTATAAACCAAGTGCATTGCGATACATCTTGGTCAATTCGTCCGTTTCGTCCAATTCGTCTGGGTCCATTTTGCGCAGACGAATCATTTGCCGAATGTATTTTGGGTCGTATCCGGCGGATTTTGCCTCTGTGAAAATTTCCTTGATATCCGCAGCGATAGCCGCGCTATCTTCGTTCAATTTTTCGATTCGTTCGATGATACCAAGTAATTGCTGGTTATCAAAACTTCCGTGGTTTGCGTTTTTCATTGATGTTTTCCCCTTGTTAAAGTGACCTTTTTATGATATACAATAAAACATAAAAATCAACCAGAGAGATTGTAAAATTATGACAAGATTTACAAAAATAACTGCATCAATCGGCCCAAGTTGCGAAAGTATCGCGGCATTGCGAAAAATGATTTTGGCTGGCGTAAATGTGTGCCGTATGAATTTTAGTCATGATACCGGCGATGCCCAGGGAAAAAAGATTGATGCGATTCGTAAAATATCGGCGGAATTAAATATGCCGGTGGGGGTGCTGGTCGATTTACAGGGGCCAAAGCACCGAATCGGAAATTTCAAAACCGAAGAAAAATATCCGATTTCGGTTGGGCAAACTTTTACTTTTGATTCAAACCCGGCGCCGGGCGATTCGGGGCGTGTTCAATTACCTGATGCCGATGTTATGCGGTCTTTGCGTGTTGGGGAAAGAATTTTATTAAATGATGGCAAGATAGAAATGCAAGTAACCGATGTTTTACCCGATTCTGTGAAAACAAGAGTTATTCGTGGAACAGAAATTTGGTCGCGGCGCGGATTTAATTTGCCTGATACGATTATTGATACTTCGGTTTTAACGGAAAAGGATAGGGCAGATTTGAAATATGCCCTGACAAAAAATCCGGATTGGGTTGCGGTTTCTTTTGTGCAACGGCCCGAAGATATATCAGAAGTGCGCGACTTTATTACCGCGCATACAACGCACCCGGTTAAAATAATGGCAAAGATTGAACGCAAAAGTGCGGTTGAACAAATTGATGAAATTGCGCGCGCGGCCGATGGAATTATGATTGCGCGTGGCGATATGGCGGTGGAATTGCCTTTTGAGCAAGTACCCGCGATTTCACGGCATATCATTCGCGAATGTCGGCGACTGAATCGTCCGGTTGTTATGGCTACACAAATGTTGGGGTCTATGGTCGAAAGTGAATTCCCAACGCGTGCGGAAATAAGTGATGTTGCAAATGCGGCGTATCTGCGTGTCGATTCGACAATGACATCCGAAGAAACAACCATCGGTGCAAATCCGTTAAATGTTATCGAAACTATGGTAAAGATTTTGGCGTATTCTGATGGTGATGCGATGGAAAATCCAAGTGATTGGGTACGCAACGAAAATACGCAAGATAATGATTGGTCACGGTCAGTATCTTCAATGGCTTATCTTAATAAAGCGATTGCGATAATTGTTTTCGCGCGCGATACTGAATCGGCGATAAAGATTTCTTGTCGGCGGCCGGATACAAAAATAATCGCCGTATGTGATGATGAAATTGTTGCGAATCAACTTTGTTTGGCGCGTGGTGTGTTTCCGGTCTATACGCCGGATTTGTTCGCACAGCGCGATTTTGTCGCCGTTGCGCGCGATGCCGAAATTAGCAAAGGAAATGTTGTCGTTGTTGATGGTGAAAATGTAAGTTTACAAAATCTTGGTTAACTTTATTTTGTAATTGGCGGGAAACAATCGCCGCCTGAATCAGGGCAACAGTTCCAACCTTGCTCCAGCATGTCGGTGTACGTTTCGCCAGGACAGCATCCGTGTTCATCGGGTTCGGCATTATTTTTGCACATAATTTTTTCCGTGGTATATAAACCAAAAATATCATGATTCGTAATGTATACTGTTGCAAAAGCAGTTAAGATGCATGTTATTATGCACGCGATTAAAATTTTGTATTTTGTTTTCATTTTTTTCACCGTTTATTCTGTGATTTCAACTGAATCAATATATGTGCGACTTATGTTGTCCAGTGGCACAGGTTCATAATCTTCGGATGTAATAGATTCAGAATCGTTTATTGGTAATATAGTCGATGTATGGAATATCGGTTCAAATGCTTTTGGTTCTTCGGAATGATTTACACCGTATGTTTTTGCATTGTATTTGCCACGAAAACGTTCAGGAATTTTTATATAGTCCATCGGGTTCACGCCGTCTGAATACAGTGGCATATTTTCAACAGCCGACATATATGTTCCGCCCGTGCGATAAATTGGAACAGTAAATGCCGCCGGTTCTGTGCGGGCAACAGATGTTGTCCCATCGCCATTAAGGCGCATTATGCGTAATGCGCGTTCGTTTGTGCCATCAGTATGCAATCTGAATAGGCCGTTTATGCCGGTATAACCACTGGGGTTCATTAGATGTGCGCGAATATCATCGTGGGAATACAATGTGCCGATGGCAAGCATTGTTGATTCGTATCCAATTGTTGACATGCGCGTTGGATATGTTCCAGTTGCAATTGAATATGTATTGCGGAAGTTTTCTGGAATGTCAGGTAATGTGGCGTATACAGACCCCATCATCGTTAAATCTGATGCTATATCGCTATCTTCCCAAAGTGGTGTGCCATAGAATTTTACATCACGTGCGCCGACACCATAGTAACGCAGAAACGATGCCACAGACTTTGTGTCATTACCATCGCCCAGGAATAAAATAGAATCGTATGGCAAATCGCCCAATGTATCAACCTTGTTCAGGTTATCCAATTGGCGCGCCAGCGAATATTTTTCCGAACTACTTAAACTTTCATGATTGATTATTGCAGATAAAATTTCTTTGGCACGTGTGTTTGCCGCATTGCGCGCTTTATACATGGATGCCGAAAGAGCCGCCTGTTTTATCGAATCGGTATCGCGTTCGTTGTAATAGAATATACCAACATTGCCGATGTTATATGTGTCTGCAATTGCGTTTGCCGCACCCGCCATAACCGGGCCAGATGTGTTGTTTGGTGCAATTACAATGAAATTTTTTGCACCGTTCGCGGACATTTCGCTGATTGCAGATTCGACAACGTTCATCGGCATGACTGCCATACTGATTACACCATCGCCAACCGCAGACACATCAGAAGTGAACGAAAGCGCCGGTATAGAAGATGCTTTTTTGTCGCGTAAAATTCGCGCGTTGTCGGCAAACACCGGTCCAATTATTATTTCAGGATTTGATGCCAATGCACGTTCGATTGTTTCGTTTGTATCGCCGGTTCCAGTGTCATAGAATCTTATTTGTAATCCATCAGGTGCAAATTGCATCGCCGCCGATTCGATACCAAGCCGAATCGATTTACCGATTTTTGCGTTTGAACCACTGGTCGGAATCAATACAGCGATACTGTGTGATGCGTCAGATTGGTTGCCGTACATCCCAAGCGAATATGTCCCGTATTGCAACTGGGTCGGTGCAGTGATTGGCACATCGGTATATTCCGAACGCCATGTGGAACCTTTATCGCTGTGGCACGATGAAAGTAACACCGCAAGGCAAGTTAATCCAAAAATCTGTTTTATAATATGCATTGAAATATCCATTTTATTCTGTATTATTTTACTACAAAGGATTCATAAATGCAAACAGGGCTTTATATTGTTGGTACACCTATTGGAAATCTGGGCGATATGTCGCCGCGGGCGGTCGATGTTTTGAAAAATGTTGACTTGGTCGCCGCCGAAGATACTCGTGTTTTTGCAAAAATTGCATCACACTTTGATATAAAGACGCGGCGCGTGTCGTGTCATGAACATAACGAGCGCGATGTTATTGGCGGACTGGTAGAAAAAATTCAAAATGGCGAATCGATTGCGGTCGTAACAGATGCGGGTATGCCTGGAATCAGCGACCCGGGATTTCGAATCGTTCGTGCGGCCCGTGATGCGGGTGTGCCGGTCTATGTTGTGCCGGGGCCAACGGCGGTGATATCTGCATTGGTACTTAGTGGGTTCCCGACCGATAGGTTCACTTTTTGTGGGTTCTTTGATGAAAAGAAATTGCGTGATGATAACAAAATTCGTCATACGATTGTTTACTATGAAAGTCCGAATCGGATTATGAATACGATTGATGCGATTTCGCGCGTTATGCCGGAACGGCAAATCGCAGTCGTGCGCGAAATCACAAAAATTCACGAGCAGGCGATAATCGGATATCCGGCGGAACTGAAAAACATCGAACCGCCACGCGGGGAAATTGTTATCGTGATTGCGCCGGCACCGGAACATAAAATGTCTGATGCGGAAATATCGGAAATCGTAAATGATGTTGTGGCCAATTCTACCAAAGCGGCGGCGGGTGATTTGTCGGCGCGCGCGGGAATTTCAAAAAAAGAAGCCTATCGGCGTTTGATTAAAAAGGACTAAGCACATGATAAAATTTGTTGGCGGTTTTGAAAATGTCTGTGATTTGCCAGAAACGCAATTTGCGGAATACGCTTTTGCGGGACGCAGTAATGTTGGAAAATCTTCGCTGATAAATGCGGTGCTGGGTGAAAATGTTGCGCGGACATCAAATACGCCGGGACGCACACAGACACTGAATATGTTTAATGTGAACGACAAAATAATAATTCTCGATTTGCCGGGGTATGGTTATGCGCGTGTGTCACGGGCCGATGCGGTGCGGTGGATGTTGCGGTTCCAAGAATATATTATGACGCGGCGACAGTTAAAGCGTTTGTTCGTTTTAATCGATTCGCGTATTGGACCGCGCGATTCTGATTTGGAACTTATGCAATTTTGTGATGCGAACGGGATATCTTATCAAATCGTTTATACGAAAAAAGATAAACGTGTGCGCGAAAAAGAGCAGGCCGCAATTTGTGCAGATGACCATCCGGCGATGGTTGATGATATTGTTGAAACATCGGCCGAAAAAAAATATGGCATTGATAACCTAAGGGCGATAATTGGCATCAAATAAAAATATCTTTTGTGTTTCGAATCCGGCAAAGATTTTGGACGGCCTTTGGACAGTGATGGACGAATCTGGAATCGATTTAACGGATATGCTGATTTTCTTACCGAATCGGCGTGCGGTGCGCAGTGTTGAAAAAATGATTGTTGATAAAGTTGGACATGCGACACTGTTGCCGCGCCTGGTGCCGTTGGGCGAAGGTGTTGAAGATATCGATTCAGATGATGAAGTTTTGGGTACTGTTTCAACATTGGAAAGGGTTGTTGTGACCGCGTATTTATTGTCTTCTATCCCGACAATCAAAACTATATCAAATGCGTTGCCGGTGGCGCGAACACTGATTACTATGCAGGATTATTTGGAAAATAGTTCTGTTGATATTTCTACAATTGATTGGACGACATTGGTTGATGATAAATATGCGAAACATTTTCAAGACAAAGCGCAAATTTTATCTGTTCTTTCGCGGGTGCAAAATGAAATTTTTGGGGGGCGTTATACTGAAACAAAACGCCGGAATTCTGACGTATACGCTTGGTGTGATTATGTAAAAAATATGGACGCAAATAAATCGTTGATTGTTGTTTGTGGTTCAACCGCAAGTGTGCCGGTTACGCGTGATTTGATGTCAGTGATCGCGTCTTTGCCAAATGGTCGAATTATATTGCCGGGCCGGATTTTTGGAGGCGCAGAAGATTTTGGACTTGATACAAATCCGTATAATGCAGAATATAAATTTTTATCGGGAATTGGTGTTTGTGTATCAGAAGTCAAAGAAATCGATGTCGGCGCGTCACATATAGATTTTATGAATACGGCGTTTTCCAACGTATACAGCGATTTAAGCGGGTATGATTTATCAAATTGTCATTTGATAGAGGCGGCGCGTGAATCCGAAGAAGCCGCCGCGGCCGCCGAAATTACCGCGCGCGCAATTTGCGATAAAAAAACGGTTTTAATTATAACACCTGATGCGGCCGGAAACCAACGATTGAGAACTGAATTTGAACGGCGAAATATCATCGTGGATTTTTCGGGTGGTGTGTCTGGGGCTATGACACTGGTGGGGCGCGCGATTTTGAATTTGTTTGATGATTGGATTGAATCGGGTGAGCATATTTTTGAAGAAATATACGCGTCTAATAATTTTAATCTGTTTGATACTATTGCGGAGATTGTTGATAAATATGATGAAAATTTTTCGCCACGGTTCGATATTGAAAATCCAGAATCTGTTGCGGTTTGGCGTGCGATAAAAAAACTTTCTGATTGTTTAGGGGAAATAAAGGTCGGCGCCGTGGATGCGCGTGCGTTTATTGCAGATTCCCTTTCGGATATTCGGGTACGACCACCAATGAATGATGCGGCGCGTGTTACTGTTTTGGGTACAATCGAATCGCGTATGCAAACCGCGGATGTCGTGATACTTACCGGATTGAACGAAGGGATGTTTCCGGCAATGGGGTACGAAAACCCTTGGTTGCCACGGAAAATATCAAATCAGATTGGGCTGCCGGCGCCGAATCACAAGGTGTCACTAATGGCACTTGATTTTATGAATTTGTCGTGTGGGCGGGAAATTTATTGGTTGCGTAGCAAAGTTTCCGGTGGTGTTCAGACCCAGGAATCGCGATTCCTTTCGCGTGTGATTGTTGCGCGTGGTGCGTTTGATACGGATGCGGGGTGCGATATATTAAATGCGGTGCGTTCGCGTGATTCGGTTGAATCAAATCCTTTGTCTTATGCAAATCCACAGCCGTCCGCCGATTGGTCTGATGTTTATGTTACAAGTTTGGAATTGCTGATACATAATCCATATGCGTTCTATGTCCGGCATATATTAGACTTACGCCCAAAAAAAGATTATTGGATTGGGGCCGATGTGCGCGATTTTGGAACACTGGTTCATAGTGTTTTGGAAAATGCGCCGGCGGATGCAACGGAACAAAGTTTGATTGCGGAAATGGACCGGCGGGCGTTGGAAGTTTTGGGCAACAATAATCTTATATTTTATTTCTGGCATCGGCGGTTCATGGAAATTGCACCGATTGCGCTTCAAATGTTGCAAGAAACGCGCGGCGCATTTGTTGAAATCGAAGGCGTGGCAAATATTGCCGGTCGTAATGTTCGCGCGCGCGCGGATAGAATCTGGGACGGTGGGGTGCTGGATATAAAAACGGGTGCCGCGCCAAGTAAAAAGCAACTTTTGGACGGAACAATGCCGCAGTTGCCGTTAGAGGCGTATATGTTGCAAAATCATGGCTTTCGTTTTCGGACAACCGTTAAAAGTGAAATGTCGATTATGCAATTTTTGCAACTTAAATCCGGCGATACAAAAATCATAAAATACGATGTAGAAGAAACCGCAATGGCAATAAATGCGGCGTATAGCAAGGTTACGGAACTGTTTAATATGTATTCGGCGGGCGGTGCAGAATATGAATATCGCCGAACCGGTGAACAAAAATATCAAGAATATGATGACTTTGCGCGTGCGGACGAGCGCGATTAGTCAATCTTTATCATCAATCCGCAATGGTCGGTCGGTTTCTCACTGCTGCGCGGGGCACAGTCGATTTCGCACTTTGTAATCATTTTCGCGGCGGTTTTGTTTGCCATAAAATAGTCAAGACGCAGGCCGTGTTTGTTTTCAAAACTGCGCTGGCGATATCCGTACCAAGTATATCCGATTTCGTCTGGGTGCATTTTGCGCCACACATCGGTCCAACCGTCATCAAACCAAGATTGCAAGATTTCGCGCGCGGCGGGGGCAGAAATACTGGACCCCACATAGTTTTCCGGTTTCCAAATATCGCGGTCTGCAATTGCAACATTAAAATCGCCGCCGATTATAACCGCCTCTGGTGAACTAAGGTATTGCTGTATATATTTTCCAAATGCCCGCATCCAATCGATTTTATATTCGAACTTTGGCGAAGTTCCCGATTCGCCGTTTGGCATATAGACATTTATAACCCGAATACGCCCGTCAATCACAGTTTCCAAAAAACGCGCATTTATATCGGTATAGCCAGGTATCCCGCGAATCGTGTCTTCGATAGAAAATTTTGAAAAAGTCGCGACCCCGTTCCAACTTTTTTGGCCAAAGACCTTTATATTATACCCGTATTCTTCGAATATATTGTGTGGAAAACCGGCGGTTTCGACCTTTAGTTCCTGAACGAGTATGGTGTCATATTCGTTTGATTCAAGGATTTTTATAAAACTTTCCGCGTGGGCGCGAATCGAATTGATGTTGACTGTTAGTATTTTCATATTTGCAATATTTCCTTTTATGGGTATAATAACGATAATATGTTCTAAAAACAACAAGGATTTTGTGTCATGAACAGTATGTTTGAATTTTTGGAAAGCGCGGTTAAAAAATGGCCGAATGGTATTTATCTGGTGCGTGAAAATGTTACGTTTTCAGACTTTATGAAGATGGTGCGTGCGCGCGCAGCAACGCTTTCAGCACTGGGGGTGAAGCCAGGCGATGTCGTTGGAATTTTGTCGCATAATATACCGGCGTTTCCGATGACTCTGTTTGCGATTTGGTATTTGGGTGGGACAGTGTTGTTGCTGGATACGAACTTGACGCCGTTTGAATACGATAATATGGCGACAATTACAAAGTGCAAATATGTTTGCGCGGAAAAGTCGTTCTTTTATAAAACAGATGTCTTTCAGTTCGTTGATATTACAACCGAAGATAATGGCGAAAATCCAGATTTGAAACCGGCAAAATTAAAGCCCGATGATATTGCGACACTTTCGTTCACGTCTGGGTCAACTGGCACGCCAAAAGTTGTGCCACTTTCGCATTATAATTTGTTAGAGTGCGCGCATTCGCTGCTGGATATGCGCGAATGGTTTGAGGTTGGCGATGTTATGTACGGCTTTCTGCCAATGTATCATATTTTCGGGTTCGCGGTGGAAATTCTTGCAACACTGCAATACGGTGCGGGCGTGTTGCTGCAACCGACCGTAAATCCAAAGGAAATCTTGGCGGATTTCAAACGCTATCGCCCGCACGTTATTCCGGCGGTGCCACGGTTGTTTGAGGTTTTTCGTAATAAGATAATCGATGGTGTAAAATCACAGCATAAATGGTGGTTGTTTTCGTTCGTGTTGAAAAATGCAGATTTGTTGAAGAAAATCGGCCTGCGCAAGTTGGTGAATATGGTGACAAAGCCGGTTTTGGATGTGTTTGGGGGCCGCGTAAAGTTGATGATTGCCGGCGGTGCGGCGACAAAGCCCGAAATTGAAAATTTCTTTGTTGCGCTGGGGCTTGGGTTTATTCAGGGCTATGGTATGACCGAAACGGTCGGGCCGATTTGTATTTCTAAACCGTGCAAGGGGCGGATTCCGTTCGCCTTTGGTGCGCCGACCACAAATAACGTGGTCGAAATTCGCGATAAAAACGAAGACGGCGTCGGTATTTTATGGCTGCGCGGAAATCAGATTTTCAAAGGTTATCTGAATAATGATGATGCGAATAAACAGGCGTTCGATGACCGCGGATTCTTTAATACTGGCGATATGGTGTCGATGGATAAAAACGGCGAATTGCACTTTGCCGGTCGCAAGAAACAGGTGATTGTTCTGGATAGCGGTAAAAATGTTTATCCGGACGAGTTAGAAAGTTTGTTCATAAATATTCCCGGTGTGAAAAATGTCGCCGTCTTTGAACACAAGGTGAAAGATAAAACTGTGTCATACGGCGTGTTCAGTGTTGATAAAGATATGACGATGGAAAAACTTTCTGCGGCAATTGCGGCGGCGAATAAAAAGGTCGCGTCCTATAAGTGGGTGACGCACTATGCAATGACAACCGAAGATTTGCCGATGACCAGCACGCAAAAGGTCAAACACCATATTGTCCGTCAGAATTTGATAGACGGTAAGTATCCAGATAGGAAAGAGTAAAAATTAAATATAATTATTCATCTGCGAAATTGTTGGCGCGTTTATGTAGGTTTACTACACCGCACTTGCCAACAATTTCGCATCTAAACAATTCTCTTTAATTTTTTAAGTGTAAGTGGTTAGTGCGGGCGCGGATGCGCCCGTTTTACTTTCCCAAACATAATTGCGAGAATGTCATGTCAAGTATTTCGTTTGTGCCGATTGTGCCGAGTATTCGGCCGATTGCGTCCGCCGCATAGCGCACGTGTTCCGATAAAATATCATAGTCGCCATCAAAGTCGTCCAGTGCCGCATACAGTTCATCGCGCGCGGTCATCAACAGGTCGTATGTGCGTGCGTTTATCATAACCGTGCTTTCGCCGTTATTTGTGATTTCGGCGATTCGGTTTCGGATTTCGTGCATAAGTTCCGATATGCCCGCACCGGTTTTGGCGGAAACATAGATTGCGCCCGGTATATCGCGTGAATCGATTGTGTCAGATTTATTTATAACTAATATTTCGTTTCGGGATATTGGTTCGGTTGAATCACCGGCATTAATCACATGCAAAACTATATCGGCGTTGGCGATTTCGGTGTTGGTGCGTTCGATTCCTATGCATTCCACGAAATCCGCCGTATTGCGCAGGCCCGCCGTATCAGATAAATTTACCATGTATCCGTCAATGTCCATTTGTGCGGATACGACATCGCGTGTTGTGCCGGGAATATCGGAAACTATGGCGCGGGAAGCGCCGACGATGCGATTGAACAGTGAAGATTTGCCGACATTTGTTTCGCCGACAATTGCGATATTTATTCCACACATAATCGCGCGCGAAACTTTATAATTGCCCAATACGCCGGAAACCGCCGTATAGAGAGTTTTTATTCTTTCTAAAATCCGGTCTGAAATGTTTGGTGGTAAATCGTCCGCATCATAGTCCGTCATGGCGGCGGCGTATGCAGAAATTTCCAACATTTGGTCGCGCCAATTTTCATAGACGGCACTGTCGCCGCCCATCATGGAACGCAGTGCCGCCGCCCGCTGCTTATCCGTTTGTGCGTCAAGCAACGCAACCAGTCCGTCAACATCCGTCAAATCCATTTTGCCATTATAAAACGCGCGGCGCGAAAATTCGCCGGGCGTGGCGACCCGCATATTATGCCCGCGTAAAAATTCAAAGATTTTATTTATCACCGCCGGTGCGCCGTGGCACTGAATTTCAATTATGTCTGTGCCGGTGAAACTGTGTGGCGCGACAAAGAAAATCACAACGCATTGGTCGATAATTTCGCCACTATCATCGCGCAAGTTTGTAAAATATGCGCGCCGGGGTACTGGCGTACGGCCAATAATTTTTTTTGCGAATTTTTCTAAATCATTTCCGGATATTCGAATTACTGCAACCCCGGATTTGCCGCGGCCAGATGAAAGCGCAAAAATATTATCGTTGTTATTCATATTATCTATTTCCACTTATTTCTTTTAATGCCATCGGGACCAGTTTTGATACCCCCGCGTCCGGATTTTGTGCAACAAGTTTTTGTGCCATTTCAATTATGTCCATACGGCGATAGCCCAGTGCCTCTAACGCCGCCAGCAAGTCGGGCAGGGCGCCTGTGTCGCCGCCGGTGTCGAACGCAAACGATGCGCCGCCAACCTTGGATTTAAGTTCAACGATGATTTTTTCCGCAACCTTTTTCCCGACCCCCGGTGCGGTCGCGATTGTTTTTGCATCGCCGGTTGCGATTGCGGTCAGGAGCGTATCGGTCTTTATCGTGCCCATTATCGCCATCGCGACCTTTGGCCCGACACCCGACACACCGTTCAGCATATTAAATAAATTCTGGGCCGCGGGCGTTCCAAACCCGAACAAACGAATCGAATCTTCGCGCACGACCGTTTCAATCCAAAGTGTCGCCGCCGCGCCGGGACTCAGGTTTTCCGGCGTATAGACCTTGTACCCGACGTGGCCCGCCATCAAAATAATGAACCCGTCGCCGATATAATCAACAATGCCTTGCAATTTTCCAATCATTTGCTATCCTTTGCCGGTAATTTTAATCTAATTAAATCAAAAGGTCAAATCATGAGCGGACATAGCAAATGGCACAACATTCAACATAAAAAGGGTCTTGCCGACGCGGCACGCAGTGGATTGTTCACGAAACTTGCGCGCGAAATCACGATGGCGGCGAAATTGGGCGATAAAAATCCAGATAATAACCCGCGGTTGCGTCTTGCAATTTTGCAGGCGCGCAAGAATTCTATGCCGAATGATAATATCAAACGCGCAATTGATAAAGCGTCTGGGTCTAACACTGAAAATTATGTGGCCGTGCGGTATGAGGGCTATGGCCCCGGCGCCGTGCCGATTATTGTAGAGGCGCTGACCGACAACCCGCGGCGCACTGTGCCAGAGGTGCGGAATATCTTTTCCAAGCATGGTGGCAACATGGGCGAAGAGGGCAGTGTCGCATTTATGTTCACTCGCGTTGGGCAAATTTTCTATCCGGCATCCGTTGGCAAAACTGAAGATGAAATGATGGAAATCATTATGGACGCAGATGCGGATAACCTTGAGACGACAGAAGAGGGCTTTATCATCACAACCAAGCCAGATGATTTTATGAACGTGCAAAAGAAAATCGCTGATGTGTTGGGTGAACCGGAAAACGCAGAGTTGACCTGGGTGCCGAATATGCCGATGGACGTGGATGAAGAAACCTGGGGCAAGGTTGAAAGGTTAGTTGATGCGTTGGACGATAACGATGACGTGCAAAAGGTATTTACCGGCGCGGCGTAAAATGAGGGTTGAAATTGATGAATTAGAAAACGCAAAACGGTGTGCAGAGCAAAATTTGGCACCGTTTGCGCATAAAATTGCAAATAGATTGGCTGTGGACGACGTGTGTATTGTTGGGGGTGCAGTGCGCGATTCGGTGTTGGCGGCAATAACTGGTAGAAATTTTTATGTCAAAGATTGGGATGTTGTATGTGCAAAGGCACCTGTGATTCACGATAATAAAAATATCTTGGGGGTTAAAGAAAATTCTTTCGGCGGAACCAAGGTCGAATTGCGTGATGTTGGTGTGGTGGATATTTTTCAATATTATACAAATAATCCACAAGTGATTATTGCGAATACTTTCGATTTTAATTGCAACAGTTTGTTTTATCTTGATGGAAAAATTTATGAATCTGTGTTCTTTTTGCATTTTATTGAAACGGCGGAATTGTTTGTGTGCAATCCGCATAAATATAAGCCGGCGCATATTGTCGCGCGGGCGTTAAAATTTCAGATCGTTTTTAAAGAACAATTTGGAATTGACGTAAAATTAAACTATAGAATTTTACATGAAATATATTCTTTGACGGATACGGATAAAGATCAAATGTTGGAATATATGCGTCGGCATAATTGGTCTATTTACAATAGTGTTTGGCAAAAATTTTTGGATATCCGTGCACATTGATAAATTTTGCAAAAAATATTTACCGGCGCGGCATAATTAGTGTAAGTGCGGGCGCGTTGCGCCCGTTTTTTGCGAAATTTCCAGAATGCCGTCATCCCGCGGAAGCGCGGGATCCAGTTTTTGCGAATGCAAAAACTTGCGTCGCAGACATCAAATAAATTGTCATTCCGAACTTGTTTCGGAATCCTGCGGAGCAGGTCCGTGTTGCGCACGGCCTAGGCACCGCCCTTCGGCGGTGTGACGATTCTCTGGAATAAGTTTATTGTTTACAATTCCCCATACATCGCATTGAATAATTTTATCAATAATTCAGTGTTTTCGATGTCGGGTATCATCAGCATTGGTTTTGCGCCGGGGTATGGGATTTCATTTGTTGCGTTTGGAATAATTCTTTGTGCCGCCGCGGTCGGTTTGACCAAGAATCTGTTATCATAAATTCCGCCGATGATTTTCCCGCGATAGTAAATAATGTATTCGCCCATCATCGCGCGGTATGTTATGTCCGGCAACGCGGATAATTGGCCAAGGACGAAATCTAAAAATTCTTTACTTGATGGCATCGCTACTTTATAAACTTTTCAAATCTTGTTGTATTGGCGTGGGCAAGGGCGATTGCGATGGCGTCGCTTTCGTCCGGTGTTTTTGGTGCGGCCGCCGGCAACAATATGCGCACCATTTTATCGACCGCGGTTTTGTCCGCATGACCCGCACCGGTTAGAATTTTTTTTACTTTGTTTGGTTCGTATTCGAATACTGGAATATCGCGCACAGACACCGCAACCATTGCCGCCGCGCGCGCGTGCCCCAGAATCAGTGTCGTTGTTGGGTTTTTGTTCACGAAGGTTATTTCCATACTGCATTCGTTCGGTTCAAATGTTTCGCAAAGTTTTGTAACACCGTTAAATATAATTGCAAGTCGTTCGGCCAGTGCGCCGGTTTTCTTTGGCAAGATAACACCACTCGCCACATATTTTCTTTCGTTGCCATTTGTGTCGATTATCGCCCATCCAGTATGTAAAAGTCCGGGGTCAATGCCAAGTATTCGTTTCGTCATTTTGTTATTTCCTGAAACTTATTTTGCCGACACATTCGGTGCCAAAGTATTTGTTTATTTTCTTTGTGATTTCCGGAACCATATAGGACAGATTTAATGTATACGCCGGATTCCGTGGCCGCAAGACGATATTATATGTCCCGTCCTGCAATTTTTTTACCGCACAAATATCGGCAAGGTTCGAAATTTCCGGACCGATTATTTCCGGCCAACGTGCTACCAAATCAGAATCAGATGCGCGCACACCGAAAATTTTGAGCACCGCCCCAAGTGCGCCCGCAATGGTTTGTGGGCGTTTTGTGCGCTTGGAAAAATCATTTTTATTTTGGTTTGACATATACATATTCTTTCGGCATAAGGATATACATTTCGCCTTGGGAATGTTGGCCGTGCGCGTATTGATACGCTTCGTCACCCTTGCCAAAGAATATATCGGCGCGCACGAAACCGCGTATTGCACTGCCGGTATCTTGGGCAATCATAAGGCGTCTAAATTTCTGTCCGTTCGAAAGGTTCGTGTCGATGTATACGGGCAAACCCAACGTATAGAGCGAATCGTCCATCGCGATACTGCGTATTTTTGAAAGCGGCGTCCCCAACTTTCCAATCACATCTGGTGGCACAGATTCATAGAAATAAACATACCGCGGATTGTTATAGATTACTTCGCGCGCGAGTTTTGGATTTTTCTTTAGATGTTTCCAAACCGCGTCTGCAGAATAACCACCTTCGGGTTTTATGCCACGGTTGCGCAGTTGTTCACCAATTGACTTAAACGGCATATCGTTCACGGCGGCAAAGTTCAATTTTACCATTTTTCCGTCATCAAGTTTTAACATACCGCTGCCTTGGATTTGAATATTTTGCACATCAACTATGTTCGCCCAATAAAGAACTTTACCAATTTTATCCTTTACGATTTTTTCCTTTGGCACACCACGAAAGTTTTGACCGTTTGCCGGTACGCCCATCAACGGTTCATTGCATTCGGCGGTTTTCTTGCGACACGCCGGGATTATTGGTGAATAGTATCCGGTAAATGTGCCCCGCGTCGTTCCGTTGTCATTATATACTTTATACGGTTGAAAGTGCGATTCAAACCATGCGCGCACTGTTTCGTTGTCGGCACTGGCACTGGGCAGCATATTGCATTTTTCTTCGAACAGTGCACGGTCAGGTATTATGCGCCCCTTGTATTGAATTTTTGCTTTGCACGAATTGCGGAACGCCTGGAGCGCGTATCGTACATCGTCATCGCGCCATCCGGGCAGGTCCGAATACGATACTTTTTTCAAATTTCCGGACGGAATTGTCGAATCGTCGCCCGTGTGTGTTGGTGTCGAAACATCGCAAGACGCAAGCACTACGCCCGCGATAACCAGTAAAATTCCCCTTTTTACCAGTTTAATTATGTTTGTTGTCATTTTTTTTATTCCCCCACTTGTAAAATTCCCCTTGTATGCTATATTATCATAAAACGAGTCATAAAAAAAGGAGCAATCGTATGGCAAAGTTCAATATTATATCTCAATTCTTGAAAGACATTTCTTTCGAAAGCCCAAATGTCCCGGATTTATTCTTTAAACAGGATAATGGCCAGGCCGAATTGGAAATCAATATCGATATGCAGGTCAAAGGTTCGGAAAAAAATCTGTTTATGGTTGATTTGATTACGAAAATTCATTCTAAATTAAAGGCCGATTCGAAAACTATATTCTTGATAGAAACAACTTATTCTGGCCTTGTTCAGATGGAAGAAGAAAAAGACGAAGAAAAGAAAAAACGCACTTTGTTGATTGATGTGCCGACATTGCTGTTCCCGGCGGTGCGCGCGCTGGTTACACGTTTGACCGCTGAATCTGGGTTCCCACCGTTCGCGATGCAGATGGTTGACTTCGCAGATTTGTATGAAAAACGGAATCAAAAGCAAGCCGAAACAAAATAGTTAAAACGCACCGAAAGGTGCGTTTTTTATCCGTCTTCGTCCGTCACCGCACAGCGGTGACGCGACTACGCCGCGAGACTGCGCCGAGGCTTTGCCCCGGCTTGGTGTTAGCAATTACGAACAAATTCCAGAGCTCACTAACCACTCACACTAACCACTTTTTGCGATTCGGTTCTTTTTGTGATATATTTATCTGAAAGAGGGAATGTAGGTCAATGGCCAAAGATAAATATATCTCTATGCGAAGTTCGCTTAGTGGGTTTTCTTTCGCAAATCTTGGGATTTTTACCGGATTTGCCGATGGAATTTATAATGCTGTTTATTCGTTGGTTATACTCGAAATCTTTATGAATTCTGCGGTTGTCGGTGTCTATGTCGCGATTTATTCGGTATTCTGTATGATTGTTGCACTTTTCGCACATCAGATTTTTCGTCAGTTTTCTAAAACAAAAGTTTTCTATTTTGCTTTGTTAATGCTGGTCGTGTGCTATGCGATGATGGGTTTTTCAGTATTGCCACGAACGTTTATTGTTCTTGATTACACCAGTGGTTTTGCGATTACCCTTACGGCGATGTTGATACCACTGTTCATGTCAGATTTTTCGCGTGATGTCGGTATGGCGCGGCTAAATTCGCGATATCATTTGTGGATGAATATTGGTGCGCTGTTTGCGCCGATGCTGGCCGTGATTGTTGCAACCCGATTCGGTAATCGGTCGGCGTTCTTTTTGTCGTCTGCGATTTATTTGGGCGCGTGGATGTTCTTTAAGTGGTTCCATTTAACCCAAGAAGAAAGGATTATAAAACCTGTTAGTCCGCGGCGGACAGTTCGCGCGCTTTGGCGGAATACTATGGAATTTTTTAGAACGCCCGGAATGAAGCGCGCGTATATTGTGAACTTTGGTTATTATTCGTTGCGTGCTATGAGATTTTTGTATGTGCCGATTGTCGTAATAGAGGCCGGATTTACCAAGGATACACTTGGGTTGGTCCTAAGTTTCGGTATTGTGCCGTATTTGATTTTATCGGAATTGATGGGGCATTTGGTGCGGCGATTCGGAAAAAATATTTGGCTTGTTTTGGGGTTCGGGTCGTTCGCAGCGTTTTCGGTTTGGGCGACATTTGCGACCGGATTTCCGTTGCTTGCCATATTCGTGCTGTGGCAAATTTCCGGCGCACTGATGGAACCGGTGCATGATTTGTTGTTCTTTGATGGCACAAAGCCGGCACAGCAAACAAAGTTTTATGGCGTATTTCGGACAAGTTGTAATTTGCCAAGTGTAATTGCACCCGGTATCGGTGCGGCATGTATTGCAGCATTTGGAACAACAGCGGCCGTGTGGTGGGTGACGGCCGCGATGGGTGTGATTTCGGTGCTGGTTTTGATGGCTAAAAAATAAATTGCATAGTGTTTTTTTTGCGGTATCATACGGAGCGTATAGAAAAGGAAGTTATAATGGCAAAGAAAGAAACGGCGGCGGCCACGACGGGCGCGAAAAATCCGGCACTTGAATCGGCACTTGCACAAATTCAAAAGCAATTCGGCAAAGAAGCAATTATGAAAATGGGTGATGGGTCCCAACAGAATATAGAGGCGATTTCTTCCGGGTCACTTGGCCTTGATATCGCGCTTGGGATTGGTGGTTATCCGCGTGGGCGAATCGTTGAAATCTATGGTCCGGAAAGTTCCGGTAAAACGACACTTGCACTGCATGCCGTGGCCGAGGCGCAAAAGAAAGGTGGCACGTGCGCATATATCGATGCGGAAAATGCGCTGGACCCAAGTTATGCGAAAAAGTTGGGCGTTGATGTCGCAAACCTTATTATATCGCAACCCGATTCGGGTGAACAGGCGTTGGAAATTGCGGACACGCTTATCAAATCTGGCGCGGTTGATGTTGTTGTTATCGATTCGGTTGCCGCGTTGGTGCCAAAGGCGGAACTGGAAGGTAACATCGGCGACAGTTTTGTTGGAACGACTGCAAGACTTATGAGTCAATCGCTAAAAAAACTTGCGGGGTCTGTGTCGCGCAGTAATACGTTGCTTATCTTTATTAATCAGATTCGTATGAAGATTGGTGTCATGTTCGGAAATCCAGAGACGACCAGTGGCGGTAATGCTCTGAAATTCTATGCTTCGGTTCGTTTGGATATTCGCCGTACGGGGGCAATCAAAGATAAAGAAAATGTTATCGGAAATGAAACGCGGGTCAAGGTTGTGAAAAATAAAGTCGCGCCACCTTTTCGGACTGTGGATTTCAAAATTATGTATGGCGAAGGAATTTCGCGCATAAGTGAAATCTTGGATATGGGTGTGAAGTATGACTTTATCGACAAAGCGGGCAGTTTCTATTCGTACAACAATGAACGCATAGGTCAGGGCGAGGCGAACGCGCGTCAGTGGTTAAAAGACCACCCAGAGGCTCAACAAGAATTACTTGATAAAATTATGGCGCGTGCGGGTGGTATAGCCGAGGAAATGACAACTGGGCCGTCGGATGATGCGGACGAAGGTGCGATGGAAGAATAAATATTCGGGCGGCGTTTGTCGCCCGGTTTTTTATAAAAGGGGAAAAAATGAATATAGCGAAAATGTGGGCGATGACGCGTGTGGCGTTCCAAGGGCATATATTAAATTGGTTGTGGCGGTCGCGCGAACATCGGCGTGCAGTGCGCAGCGATGTTATATCAAAAATAATTCCGAGTTATTTTAAACGCTATCTGCCGGCGGCGGCCGCAATTCCGGAACGTGCGGTTGTGAATGATGATGAAAATGAAAAAATTTTTACACTGTGGTTGCAGGGTGAAGAAAATGCACCGGATTTAGTGAAGGCCTGTTTTCGTAGTGTGCGGCGGCATTGTAAACAAGAACTGGTTGTTTTGGATGAAAATTCAGTTTTTGATTATATTACTTTGCCACAAGAAATTGTTGATAAATATCGTGCTGGTAAAATTGCGCGCGCACATTTTGCAGATATTTGTCGCGTGGAATTACTTTACGAACATGGTGGCTTTTGGCTTGATTCAACCGGCTTTGCTACGGCGCCAATTCCTGATTGGATTGTCGAACAAGATTTCTTTGTTTATTTGGCGGGGCAACATGTCGGAAGTCCGTATAGTTTTATGCAAAATTGTTTTATTCGCAGTCGCAAGGGTGCGTATTTGCTTGATGCGTGGCGGGCGATGATACTTGATTATTGGATGCATGAAAATCACAATTTTGATTATTTTATGCATCAGTTGCTGTTCAAGACTTTGGTTCAAAATGACGCGCGTGCAAAAAAATATTTCGCCGAAATGCCACATGTTGACCAAGATCCAACACATATGCTTTGGTGGGATTATAGGGACAAGCCGTTTGATAAAGATACTTTCGACCGGGTTACGTCCGGGGCATTTTTTCAAAAACTAACTTATCGTGGGTCGGATAAGCCTGTGCCGGGGTCTTTCGCCGACGTAATGATAAATAAAATGTAGGAATAAGAATATGCCAAAAATATCAATAATAATTCCAATGTATGGTGTTGAAAAATACCTGCGGCGGTGTTTGGACAGTGTGCAAAATCAGACTTTCACAGATTTTCAGGCGATTTGTGTGGATGATGGGTCGCCGGATAAATCCGGTGAAATCGCCGAAGAATATGCGGCGCGCGATAAAAGGTTTGTTGTTGTTCATAAAGAAAATGGTGGGCTTTCGGATGCGCGTAATGCCGGTATGCCGTATGCGACAGGCGAATATATTATGTATTTAGATAGTGATGATTTTATTCATCCGCAAACAATGGAAATTGCATATGCGGTGGCCCAGCGGGATAGGGCGGATATTGTGGCATACACGTATGACCGATTTTATCGGCCGCAATTGATGGTGTATAATAAGTTGGGGTTGAATACTGATAATGTTCGGCCTTTTGGAATTAGAAAAAAATATAATGTCGAAAAAATAGAATCACTCGTAACAGACGATGTGTTCGAATATGCGACTGAACGTGCGCACAATATGATGAATAAAAAACGCAAGTGGCTGATTAAGCATTGTCAGGTTTGGAAAAATATGTATCGGCGTGAATTGATTGCAGACATACTTTTTATCAAGGGAATTTTGTTTGAAGATTTTCCGTGGTGGAGTGAGGTTATGTTAAAAAATCCACGCGTGTCGATTATAAATTTACCACTTTACTATTATATTCCAAACTTTGGTGGAATCGTGTTGTCGGCAAAACAATTGCGTATTATGCAATCACTGTGTACGGGTATTTCCGGCGCATACAGCGTTTATAAAAAATCTGCGACCGATTATCAGATGAAAAAATGGCAAGAAAATTTTATGTGGTATTTTGTAAATTGGGCCTTTAGAAAAATAAAATATTTAAAGTCTGATGATGAATTAGAACTTGCACGTGAAGCGTTTATGAAATTGAAAAATATGGGTGTGTTTGATGATGTTCCCGACGATTGGTTTGAATTGCGTAATCAGATTTATTCTTTTGTTGGGGTGTGTTAAATGTCGCCAAAAATATCAATAATAATTCCAATGTATAATGTCGAAAAGTATTTGCAACGCTGTTTGGACAGTGTGCAAAATCAGACTTTTTTAGATTTTCAGGCGATTTGTGTCGATGATGGATCGTCTGATAAATCTGGTGAAATTGCTGAAGAATATGCCGCGCGTGATAAAAGATTCCTTGTTGTACATAAAAAAAACGGCGGGCAATCTGATGCGCGAAACTTTGGGACAGAATTGGCAAAAGGTGAATTCGTTTTATATCTTGATAGCGATGATTTTATTCATCCACAAACATTAGAAATTCTGTATCAATCTGCGGTTGATAATAATGCCGATATGGTCGTTTTTAAGTTTGACATAAATGCCCGAAAACAAATGGAACAAATGTTACGGTCGGGTCTGGATGTTTCAAGTTTTTTACCAAAATCGTATAATAAAAAATACGACATAAAGAAAATTCCGTATGTTGTAACGAATAATGTACTCCGATACGCAACGGAACGTGGGCATGCGTTGGGGCGATTCACAGTGAAAAAATGTTATCCTGTTTTAAAAATGCTGCGGCGTGAAATTGCGTGTGCGCATAAATTTATTACGGGCATAGTTATTGAAGATTTCCCCTGGTGGGTTGATATCATGTTTGCGCGACCACGGACAGTTATACTTGATGTGCCACTTTATTTCTATGTGCCGAATGTTGGGTCAAGTTTGCATACCGCAAAAGTTATGTTTATTGTTGAATGTATTTGTACAGGCCTAAAACAGGCGTATAGCGTTTGTTCCAATTTCGCAACAAAAAAAGAAGCGCGCCGGTTTAATGCAGAATTTTTGTGGCCTTTTATAATTACAATAAAGCGTTCAGCAGGGATTATAGAAAATAAAAAAGATATCGCGCGAATAAAAAATATGTTTATAGAAATGCGCGATTTGGGAATTCTTGAAAAGCCGGTAAGGGTGCGCGCGAAAAAGTATAAACGGCGCATAGAAAAATTTATATCTGAATAGTTTTAAAGCGCTTTGGAATTTTTACCACCAACTTTAATCCCATCATTCCGGGTTTACCAGGCGCGTATATTGGACGGAGTATGCGTTGCATAATGCGGGCGATTTTTATATAACCCGTGCCATGTGCTTTTTTGGTTGTTGTTAAATTTATTGTTCCGTTACCGCGGCGGCGCAAGTGGTTCACCCAGTCAGCACCGCGTTTTTCTGCCTTTTTAACCAGCATTTCCATATCGACCGCGCCAAAGTGCAGCAAATATAAATTTTTATCAATATGAAAATTATGACCTTTGACATGATGGAAACCACTGCCCCAGCGGGCCGGGCGCGAAAGAACAACTGGCTTGGTATAACGGGTTGAAAGTAGGGCGTATTCGCGTTGTTCCAACATCGGTTTTGATGGGCGGAGCGGTTTTTCTGTTTTCATATTTTGACCGATATCTAGCCCAAGTCCAGAAACGGTCGTTTCTATCTTTATCGATGACAGATATTCGCGTAAAGATTTTTTTATCGCTGGGTCGACAACCAAAAATTCATCGCTATCGCAACCAATTACTATGTCATATGTGTTGAATAGTTCGTTTGCCAAATCCGATATTTTTCCGATCCGATATTTGTCGCCGGCGGCGCGTGACATATCCATATGCGGCAATTTTATTATGGTTGCGCCGTCCGCGTTTTCTGGTTCGTCTTGGTCGGTGCCGTCAAGGATAATATATAGGTTTTCATTACCAAGTTCGTGTCCATAATAATCGACCCACCGCGATAGAAAAAATTCATCGTTTCGCGCCATTGTAATGGCAGCAATTTTTTTTAGTTTTTGCACAGCAACCTCGATGTAATATATTTTATTTTTCTTGCTAGGATTTTAACAGGATTTTTCGTTAAAAACCAATCTATATATTTCGTACCAAATGTTTCGCGTGCCGAAAGCAAAATATCATCGCGCAATTTCTTTGGAATATGATTTAGAACATATAAAATCTGATTTCCGTATGCGCCGAAATGCCGCGTAAAGGAAAGTTTCTTGATAAACGGCATACGAATTTTATAAAGGTGTTTTATGCGATTATAAATTCCACGATTGTATATTTTGTAAATGCATCGCCACGCAATTTTATTTTCATTTAGTTTGCGTGTAAAACCGTTTTCGTAAAGTGCTGTAACCATGGTTTTGGTTTCGACTTTTTTTACCGAAGTAATAAAATCGCTAAACCATTTTGACAGGAAAATTTTTTGCGTCATGCCAATAAACCAAGATTGTATGTGTTCAAATCTACCGCCGGTTTTTTTGACCATACCGAATGCATCGGTCCCCAAAGATTCCATTTGGTTCAGGTAATCGCCAATATCAAACAATGGGCCGTATACGCTGTCGTTCACCATATACATAAAATCATAGTTTGATAAATTTGTGTTTTCGGTGGCCCAAATAAATGCGCGCTTGTATGAACCAAAATCATATTCGCCATGACGCGTCGCGGCAACATAAAGACAGTATGGTTTAATCTTTGTAATTTCAGATTCATCGCAATCAGAATCCATAACCAAAACGCAATCGCCATATTTAGCAAAAGATTTTACTTGGTGAACCAATGCGGAATTTATTTTTCCGTTTTTATCATAACCGGCGATTAAAAAGATGCGTTTTATAGTCTTCATTTTATTAGTATAGGTGTTTTGTACATATGTTCATACCAAATAAGTAATACTTTTTCTTTCTGGTATAAATGTCTGTTCTGAAAAAAGTTTTATTAAAAATTTGGTATTTGTTTTGATGATACGGATGTTCTGGTTCTGATAAAAGTTCGGTTGCACCGTGTTCTTTTACAAAATTATTGTACCTTTCAAACGCCAAGATGGTTTCTTTTGATGCACTGCTTTTAATTTTATTTTTGTTTTTACCAAGTGCCGTAGGGGTGTTTACAACATTGTAACGTGCCCCAGGAACGGTTGATACAGTATTTGCCAATATAATTGCGGATTTAGAAAATATTAAATCTTGGGCGCCAAGAACCGATGGTTCAAATAATATGTTATTTTGTCGCAAAAAATCGGTCTTATAAATATATCGCCACGCAGGGTTAAATTTGTTCGCACGCGTTTTTTCAATTTTATCGCGTAAACTTGTACAGATTTCTATGGAATCAAATATGGGAAAATTGTAATCAGGTTGGTTGACTTCGCCACATAAAATATCGGCCCCAGTTATGTTGGCCGCGTTCGCCATTTTTTCATAGTAATCTAAATTTACAAAATCGTCATGGTCATGAAAATGGACGTAATCGCCCGTGGCGGCGGCAAGACCATTGTTTGATGCAATTGAAACACCGCCATTTTTTTGTTTGATTAACTTTATACGTTTGTCTTTTTTCGCATACGTTTTTACTATGTCGGCACATGAATCCGAACTGCCATCATCGACTATGATAAATTCAAGATTATCATATGTTTGATGTATTAGATGTTCTAATGTTTTTGATATAAATTTTTCTGCGTTATACATTGGGACAACGACAGATATTTTTATGTCCTTCATATTTATTCCTTGTTTTTCGTGTAAATTATATCTGAAACAAATTTTAAAATCAAAATAGAATTTTATTCCTAGACTTATAGATTTTTTTCCTGTATTTTTTTTGCGATGCATAAGAAGAAAAGGTTGTTTTTATTCGCGGCGTATTCCAAAGATGGCGTTATAGAAAAATCTTTGGTCCATTATGTTCGGGGATTGGCAAGAATTGGGGATGTCGTTTTATGTATGGATTCAAATTGTAAAGATTTTGAACCCTTGACACGTTTTACGGTGCATTTTATTGCAAAGTGTCATGGGGAATACGACTTTGGTTCGTACAAGCGCGGTTTTATATGGGCGCGTAAAAACTTGAATTTAGATAATTATGATTTTGTGTATCTTGTAAATGATAGCGTGTACGGTCCTGTATCAAGTACAAATATTGGTTCGATCTTGAACAGGTTGGAAAGAAAGGGCGAATTTGTGGGCATGGTAAGTAATATGGATGTTGGTGTACCCAAACATATTCAATCTTGGTTCATAGGAGTTAGCAATAGAATTGCAACCAGTAAGATATTCAAACGTTTTATGCTTTCTATAAAAAAGCAAAATAGTAAGCAAGAAATTGTTACAAAGTATGAAATTGGTCTGTCTGAAATGATAATGAAATCTTTTCGTGTGGCCCCATGTGTATTGTTTAATCAGGACAATCATGTTTGCAATACGATGTATAATAAACCATATGTTCCGGTTAAATGTGGAATGCCGTTTATAAAAAAATCGGCAATTCAACATATGTTGTCTTATAGATTTTTAAAAAAATATGTAAACAATCAAAAATTATACACCGCCATAAAATCAACAGGTGTTCACGTAAAATACAGGCCAATAAAATTGGTTTTAGCATCGTTCGTGGGTTTTAACAGAATTTATTTATAACGCTTCGTCTTTCCCGCGGGCGAGTTTTTTACGCTTTCCGCTGTCCAATTCTTTCTTGCGTAGACGGATTGTTGCAGGTGTTACCTCTACCAATTCATCGTCTTGGATATATGACAACGCTTCTTCTAACGACATCTTGCGTGGTGGCGCAAGGAATAATTTTTCATCGGCCGTTACACTGCGTACATTGGTAAGTTCTTTGCCCTTTATAGGGTTGACCTCTAAATCGTTTTCTTTGCTGTGTTCACCGATAATCATACCAGAATAAACCTCTGTTTGTGGGCCAACAAACAAAACGCCACGCGGTTCAAGGTTATGCAGCGCGTATGTCGCCGTTACGCCATTTTCCATTGAAACCAAAACGCCCGGGCGATATTGCACAATCGGACCACGATATGGACCGTATTTATCAAACACACGATTCATAATACCTGTGCCGCGCGTGTCAGTTCTAAATTCCGAAAGATACCCAATAAGTCCACGTGATGGCGCAGAAAACACAATGCGAGTCTTTCCACCGCCGGATGCCTTCATTTCTGTAATCGTTGCTTTGCGCTTTGTCATTTTTTCGATAACAACACCGCTGAATTCATCATCAACATCAACAACGACTTCTTCGATTGGTTCCAACATTTCGCCATTTTCGCCCGTGTGCATAACAACGCGCGGACGCGATACCGAAAGTTCAAAACCTTCGCGCCGCATTGTTTCAATTAAAATCCCAAGTTGTAATTCACCACGCCCGGACACTTCGAAAGATTCTTTGTTTTCGCTTTGTGTAACTTTTAATGCGATGTTAGTTTCGGCCTCTTTGAAAAGGCGTTCGCCAATCATACGTGATGTAAGTTTTTTTCCGCTTTTCCCCGCAAGTGGCGATGTGTTTACGAAAAATGTCATGGTAAGGGTTGGTGGGTCAATCGGCATCGCGGGAATCGGTTCGGTAACTTCGGGCGCGCAGAGTGTGTCCGCCACGGTTGCCTTGGTAAATCCGGCAACGACGACAATGTCGCCGGCCGATGCGCTTTCGCGGGAAATTTTTTCAATTCCGCGGTGTTCGATAATCTTTGTGATTTTGGCGTTTTCAATAAACTCGCCGTTCATATTTATCGCCTTGACGCTTTGCCCGACACGCACAGTCCCCGATTCGATTTTGCCGGTAAGTATTCGGCCAACATAGGGGTCTGATTCCAAAGTTGTCGCAAGCATCGTGAATGGTGCGTCCAATTGGCAACGCGAACCATTGCAATCCGGTGCCGGAACATGGTCAACAATCAATTGGAACAGCGGAGTTAAATCTTTGTGTTCATCATTTAAATCGCGTACCGCCCAACCATCGCGACCAACTGCGTAAAGGTACGGAAAATCAAGTTGTGCATCATCCGCACCCAGTTTATCAAACAGGTCAAATGTTTCCGATAAAACTTCGTCCGGACGTGCATCGCCACGGTCAACCTTGTTTATACAAACAATCGGACGCAAGCCAAGTTTTAACGCTTTGGACAACACAAATTTCGTTTGGGGCAGGGGGCCTTCGGCACTGTCCACCAGCAGCACCACGCCGTCAACCATCGACAAAATACGTTCGACTTCGCCACCAAAGTCCGCGTGGCCGGGGGTGTCGACAATGTTTATCTTGTAATCGTGCCACAGAACCGATGTTGGCTTTGCGGAAATAGTAATGCCGCGTTCGCGTTCGATGTCGCCGCTGTCCATGACGCGGTCTTCGACACGTTCGTTTTCGCGGAAAGTTCCCGCCTGTTTCAACATGTTATCGACCAAGGTCGTTTTTCCGTGGTCAACGTGCGCAATAATCGCAATATTTCGAATTTTCATATAAAATCCTTTTTTAGCAAAAAATTTTATCACATATTTTTGCGTTTTCAATATGTTGTATTAAAAAATTGATTTTGTGTTGGAAAGTGTCTATGATGTTAATGCAAACGAAAGAAGGGGGTATATATGCCAAAAAATTACGATAAAATGATTGTTGATGCAACTGTCAGAATATCAAATTATTATAGACAGAAAGTATTGAATATCGCCGGAGAGTATTCGGTTGATACATTTGATGATATAATGAAAAAACTGCGTGATATGTACTTTGGTGCCCAGAAAAGTGAATATTATCTTGATTATAAATGGATGGAACTTAATGGATATATGGACGAAGTGGATGCCGGTACTTGGCGCAGGGTTGTAGAGCCCTTCTTTGGTGCTGCACGACAATATATTGAACATAAACAGGGAAAATACGGTGTTTATGATTCTGATGAACAGGCTGTGGATGTGGCAATTGCAAAACTTTATGCCAAAATCGGCAAGCAAGCGCAACCATTGCGCGCAAATCCAAAGCAAAAACCAATCGATTATAAAAAGACCGTGGCTGATACGGTGGATAAAATCGTAAAATACTATAAGGCCAAATTGAAAAAAGTTGAAAATCAAATGGGCGATAGAAAATACGCTGGGACCGTGGCGGAAATTGATAATTTAAGCCAGGGGGCGGATATTGAAAATGTAGAATTTTTTGAAAATTTCGGTTGGACGAAAAGTTTTGATGGCGATATGGTGGAACTTGATTTAAATATGTGGCAAGAGTATGTAAGTAAATTCTTTAACATTGTGCGGAGTTATGTTGATGCAAAAAATCGTGGTTCTTTGGCGCGGGAAGAAGAAAAGAAAGTTATGCGTATTGTTAAATTGATTAATTTAAAAATCGGTGGCGGTTTATTTGGTGGTGTAAAGGATATATTTTTACCAGATAATTACTTTATGGCGCGAAGCAAGGTGGTAGAAAAATAAAGGATTTTAAAATATGAAGGAAGATTTTAAAAAAGATGTTTCTGCAAGTTTACAACGTCTGTATAGGACACTGTTAAGAAAAGCCAAAAGACGCCGTTTGTCGGAAAAGCATTTTGCGATGGCGATGAATTATTTGAATTTTTTGCAAATGGTTGCTTCTAATTCCGGGGCGTATTGTCATCCGACGTATTTTGATTCAAATCTGAACAAATTGGGGTTTGATGTGGCGACCGAGTTTAATTTGCTTACTTTGGATGAAAGTGCCGCGCAGTGTGTTTATGATATTATGGTGTGTCGCCGTGATTATATTTTGTGTGGCGATAAGAAACTTCAAAGGATGAAAAAATTCGATTCATGCAAGTATAAAACACAACAGGAAGCGGTTGAAGCAATGCGGTTATTTAAACGCGACTCAATTCAGATGACAGGTGGTATGATTCCGTATTATGTGCGTAATTGGTTTAATAAAAACAGATAAAAAACCGTCCGTATGGACGGTTTTTGTTTAATGTTTTCCGCCAATCTTGGTTCGGCCGCCCATTAATGGTTGGAGTTTTTTCGGAATGTTCACAGAACCATCGGCGTTTTGGTGGTTTTCAATTACCGGCACTAATGCGCGGGGCAGGGCGATTCCGGTATTGTTTAATGTCGCAACAAATTTTACTTCACCGGTCGCGTTTTCGCGATAGCGTGTGTTTGTGCGGCGCGCCTGGAATTGTCCAATCGACGAACAAGAACCCAATTCACGATACGCGTTTTCCGATGGAAACCATGCTTCGACATCGTTCATTTTTACTTTGTTGAAACCCATGTCGCCGGTGGAATTTGCAATTACGCGATACGGCAATTCTAAATCCGCCATTACTTCACAAAGGTTGTTTAGTAAGTGTTCGTGCATTTCGTCACTTTGTTCGGGCGTGCAGAATACATATTGTTCAACCTTGTTAAATTGATGAACACGAACGATTCCGCGTGTGTCGCGACCGGCGGCGCCGGCCTCTTTGCGGAAACATGGTGAAAACCCCGCGTATTTTATTGGCAATTCATTTTCTGATAAAATTTCGTCCGCGTGTAGAGAATTCAAAATTATTTCCGCGGTACCAGTTAAACAACGGTCAGTATCGGCCAGCATAAAAACATCATTATTCATAACCGATAAATCCGAACCCATAAAATGTCCGGCGTTGAATATTGTTTGTGGTTTGGAAATCGACGGACATTCGATGTATTTGAAACCCTTGCTAATCAATTTTTGAATTACATATGTTTGAACTGCAAGCGAAAGTTCCGCGGCTTCGCCGGCAAGTGCATAAACGCGTGTGCCGCAAATTCCCGCGATTTTTTCCGGCATCCACCAACCGTTCATATCAAGTAATTCCCATTGGGGCCGCGGGGTAAAATCGAATTCGCGTGGGGTGCCGACACGGCGAACCTCTACATTTGCAGAATCATCCGCGCCAACGGGTGCATCGGCCGACGGAATTTGTGGAACGCGGTGTAAAAGGTCGTTCAGTTTTTCTTCTTTTTCTGCAAGTTCCACCAAATCGTTTGCAATTTCAACACCGATTTGTTTTGATTTTGCAATCAGGGGTGCTTTGTCCGTTGCAGTTGGAATTTCGCGTGAAATTTTATTCTTTTCCGCGGTTTTTGTTTGCGTAATTGTCTTTAATTCGCGAACGCGCACGTCAAGTGATAAAATGTCATCGACAACATCCGGAAAGTTTTTTACGCGACATGCGTTCTTTACAACATCTGGGTTTTCGCGAATAAATTTCATATCCAACATTTTTCATCCTTTTAATTTACTCATGCGTTTGCGTTAAGGTATGCGATTGCGTCCATCGCTGCGCAGCATCCCGTGCCGACCGCCGTTGCAATTTGCATCTTTATATTTGAATGAACATCGCCAGCGACAAACATTCCGCGCGGCAAGTTTTCTGGTGCCAATCGCCCAAGGTCATCACGTTTGATGTCTTCGGTTAAATAATCAGTGTTTGCTTCGTGGCCAATCGCAACAAAAATTCCATCGCAAATTATTTGTTCGCCATTTGTAGTTGTCGCAACAAGCTCGCCGCTTTCGGAATTTGGGCGCGCCGATATAGATTTTAATTCCGTGTTAAATACACACTCAATATTAGGCTTTTCCGCAACGCGGTCGCGAATAATTGCTTCGGCCCGGGTGAACGCAGATTTTCGATAAATGATTTTTACCGTCTTGGCGATATCCGCCAAATACAGCGCATCGTTCAGTGCTGTGTTGCCGCCACCGATAACAAGAACCGTTTTCCCGCTATAGAAAAATCCATCGCATGTTGCGCAATACGAAACACCGCGGCCAAAGAATTCGCGTGCACCCGCAATTTCAAGTTTTCGTGGACTTGCGCCCGTTGCTAAAATAACGGCGCGCGTGTCGTATTTTTTCCCGTGTGTGTCGGTAAGTGTAAATGTATCTTTTTCGCCGTTTTCAATGTGCGCGACCGTATTCATTTCAATTTTTGCACCGAAAGATTCGGCTTGGCCTTTCATAAATTGAATAAGGTCAAATCCGCTGCCCTTGAATCCCGGGTAATTTTCAAGTGTCGCAATTCCAGCCGTTTGGCCGCCAAGTGTGTCGCCACCCATAACAAGCGTATTTTTATTCGCGCGTCCGCAATACAATGCCGCGGTCAATCCCGCCGGCCCAGAACCCAATATAATAACATCATACATGTAAAAAATCCTTTTCGTGGGTCATAACATAGCACAAACCTTGCAAATGTGCCATAAAAATTTCTTATTTGCCGAAATGTTTTTTTAGTGTTTGGTATGCAGCAGAAATTTTTGCAAATTCGTCGCCGTTCGAATCGGAATTTGTTGCCGTATCCGGGTGATATTTCTTGGCCAGCGCGCGATATTTTGTACCGATTTCACGCCACGATGCAGTAATTGGCAATTCAAGTGTTTTGAACGCCGCAACGATTGCCGAAGGCAACGATTTCTTTGGCGGCATTTTATCAAAAGTGGAACGGCCAGTTATAAAATCATTAAGAAATTTTATGTAGTCGGTGGTGTCTTGCTTTGAGCGTTTTCCGATCGGTTCGCCAAATGTTTGGCGTTCCCAATCTTCTTCGATTTCATCAGCGGACATATTCGCATAATAGTTCCAATTTTTGTTGTATTCGGCGGCGTGTTCCTTGCAAAAAGACCAATATTCTTTCAGATCGCGCGTTTTTGGGGCACGGCAAGTCCCGGCACGTGTGCATCCTGGAAAATCACATTTTTTAATCATCGCCATGTCCTTTTTTGTCCGATAGTGGGTGATGTTCGGTAACAACTTGCTGTAATTTTTCCGGCAAGACATGCGTATAAATTTGCGTGGTTGAAATGTCTTCGTGTCCAAGCATCGTTTGAATCGCGCGCAAGTTCGCACCGTGTGATAACAAGTGTGATGCAAAAGAATGTCGCAAAACGTGTGGGCCGACCCGCGATGGTGAAATCCCCGCAAGGGTCGCGCATTTTTTTAACAACTTAAAAAATCCGTCGCGTGTTATATGGCCCGATGCGCCACGTGATGGAAATACATACTTTGATTCGTCCGCATCGCGCATGCGCAGCCATCGGGTCAGCGCGGTTTGGGCTTCGGCGTGCATGGGGACTATGCGTTCTTTGGAACCCTTGCCGTGTATCAAAAGGCGGTCGCCAAGTATCGCCGTCATTGGTAATTCGCAAAGTTCCGATACGCGCAGGCCTGATGCGTAAATCAATTCTATCATCGCGCGCAGGCGGGTCGCATTTCGGACATCGCCCGCCGAAGATATTAATAATTCGATTTCTTCGGTGCTTAGTAATTTTGGTAGTGGTTTAGGACGCTTTGGTAATTCAATGTTTGTTGCAGGATTTTTTGTTATGATATGTTCCAACATTAAAAATTTATAAAATCCGCGCAAGGCGCTCGCCTTGCGGGCGATAGATGTTGGACATGCGTCAAGTTCGCCAAAATATTTTTGTATATCCACATCGCTGGCGTTTACCAATCCGCCGTTTATCGCGGCATCCGCCATGCGCAAATCATTGGCGTATGATACCAATGTATTTTTGCTGCGGCCTTTTTCGGCGGATAGCGCTTCTAAGAAAACATCGATATGGTTCATTATTGGTATAATATAACCTCGGTTACGTTATTTGTTGGTGGAAAGTATACTATCATCAAAACCGCAAGTACGATGATAAGAATCCACATAACGATTTTACAAATGTTTGAACTTTTTTTACGCAATGGCATTTGTTGTTCCTTTTGTTCTTAGATTGTGTCAAATCCAGCGATAAATACGCCCGCCGCCGCAATGATTATAAGTGGCGGCGCAATTATGGCAAGCAGTGGCGGTAATGTGCCATTTGTTCCGAGTATCGTGAATATGTTTAATACAAAATATAAAATGAAACAAGTTAGTATTCCGATACCGAACTTTATACCAAAGCTGTGATTGCGGCGTTGACGTGTTTGCGAAAACGCAACGCCAAGTGTTGCCATGGCAATCATGCTTAGCGGTAAAAATAACAGCGTCCAAAATTGAACCATGTGTCCACGAATCGGAACACCGACAGCCGACATTTTTTTTATAAACCCGGGTAATTCCCAGAAAGAAATTTGGTCAGGTTGTAGATATCGGTCAAGGACTGTTTTCGGGGTTATATTTGTTTGTTTGTTCCATGATGCGCGATGTTTTTGTCCGGTTGTATCGAATATGTTTGCATCGTTTGTGTTAAGTCCTGTCTGCGAAAGTTCTATTATGTTTGTGTCGATGCGGGCGGTTAATTTAAATTCAGAATCTTGAACAAAAATTGTGGCGTCGTGAAAAATCAGGTTGTTACCATCCTTGGTTATGTTCCCGGCCGTCATTGTTGTGTATTCCCCATCGGAAAAATCACGAACCCATATTTTGCCGTCCACCAGTTTAAGGTATTCCGAAGTTATTTTTTGTGAACGTAATTCAACCGCGTACGGGTTTATGATTGTTGTTGCGAATACACCGATAATAAATGCGCCAACCAAACAAGGGCGTGCCATTTGATATGGTGAAAGACCCGCCCCAGAAATAATAATGCCTTCGCTGGATCGGGTAAGTGTGTAATATGTAACCAATGTTCCCATAAAAACCGCAAGCGGTAAAAACAGCGGAACATATTCGACAAGTCGTGCCCATGCATCATTTAGTGCAAGTAGGGCGGTCGGATAACCAGGCAATCTTTCAACAAAAGTTACCGCGAATATAATTCCGCACACAATCAATAGTACCAAACCAACGCCACGAAAAAAGCGTCTGAATAAAAATCTTGAAATAATCCGATAGTGCATCATTTTGTTTGCTACCTGTTCGCAGAGTATATCCTGTTTATTTCCCGATTGCAAAATTAAAATGAATATTTATAATAGTTCGGATAAAAAAATAGGAAGTGCAAAATGGATAAAAAACCAATATCAAAACAGGGCTTTGAAAACCTTGTTCGTGAATTAAAAGATTTAAAGGAAGTACAAAGACCTGAGATTCTTAAGGTTGTGCAATGGGCACGGTCGCTGGGGGATTTATCCGAAAATGCGGATTACAGTGCCGCCCGCGAAAAACAGCGCCAGATTGACAAGCGGATTCAATATTTGGAAGATTTTATAAACAACGCCATGGTCATTGATATTGATTCTTTATCTGGCGACCGCGTTGTCTTTGGCGCGCGCGTTGTATGCGAAGACGAAGATGGCAACCGTATGCAATGCCGGATTTTGTCGGATATCGAATCGGATGGGAAACAGGTTATATCATGCACTTCGCCGGTGGGAAGGGCTCTCATTGGGCGATGTGTTGGCGATACTTGCGTTGTGCGGTTGCCGTCCGGCGAACGTGAATATGAAATCTTAGAGGTTAAATTTAAAGAGTAGGGCGCGTAATGTCCATACGGCTTTTGCCTGATTACTTGGTCAATCAAATCGCCGCCGGCGAAGTTGTTGAAAACGGCGCAAGTGTTGTCAAAGAACTGGTTGAAAATGCGCTGGACGCCGGTGCAAATCAAATTATTGTTGATGTTGTTGATGGTGGCCGAACACTTATAAATGTTGTCGATGATGGATGCGGGATGTCTGCGGACGATTTGAAAAATTGCACTATGCGGCATGCGACATCAAAGTTGCCTGATGATGATTTGATGAATATAAATTTTATGGGTTTTCGTGGCGAAGCGTTGCCGTCGATTGCGTCTGTGTCCGATATGTCGATTGATACATGTAATGGCGCGGACGCAAATGGTTGGCATCTGGATTGTAATAGTGGCGAAATAAAACCTTCGGATTGGCAGAGTGGAACACGTATTCGTGTGCAAAATTTGTTTGCCAAAACACCCGCGCGATTGAAATTCTTGCGTAATGACCGGGTTGAAACTATGGCGGTGTTGGACGTGATAAAACGCCTTTGCATGGCGCGAACCGATGTCGGTTTTGTGCTGAATAACAAGTGGCGTTTTCCAAAGGGGCAACCGCTGATTGAACGAATCGTGGCGGTGATGGGCGATGATGTGCGTGGCCGTATGCGCGATGTTTCTGCGGAATCTTCGTCGGGTGCGATGAAACTTTCGGGTTATATTTCTGAACCGACACTTCGGCGGGCATCATCGGTGGATCAGTTTTTATTTGTAAATGGTCGGCCGGTAAAGGACAAGGTTTTGGTTGGTGCGCTGCGTGCGGCGTATATGGATGTTATGCATGCGCGGGAATTTCCGCTGTGTGCGTTGTATTTGACCTTGCCACCCGCAAATGTCGATGTCAATGTGTCGCCAACGAAAAACGATGTGCACTTTTTAGAACCGTCGCATGTACGCGCGTTCATTATCAAGGCTTTGCGCGATGTGTTGGCACAAAATATGGTTGATGCGCCCGCCACCGTAACTCAAAATTTTGAAGATAAGATTTTATTTAATAATGCACCGATTTTAACACCGCATTTGCGGCCCGCAGCATCTGCGCCGATGGTGCATTCGCCGAATAAACCGCAAAATCCGTTTGCGCAAAGTTTAATGTCTGACTTTGGTGCGATACAGAAAATGGAAACCGCGCCGGCATCAAATAATGTTGATGATATTTTTGATGATATACCACTGGGGCGCGTGATTGGACAAATCGCGAACAAATATATCCTTGCCGCGACCGCGGACAGTTTGGTTGTCGTGGACCAACATGCGGCGCATGAACGCATTACATATGAAAAGTTGCGCACGCATGCGATAAAGGCTCAGCCGTTGCTTACGCCGATTGTGGTGCGACTGCGTGCCGAAGATGTTGTTGCGGTGCTGACCATTGCGGACGATTTGCGCGAAAGCGGACTTGCCATCGATTCGTTCGGTGATGATGCGGTCGCGATTTTTGAAAAGCCCGCAGATTGGGATATAGACTGGGCCACCGCATTGCACGCGATTGCGGACGAGGTTCGCGCATATGGACATTCAAGTCAGTTAAAGGAAAAACTGCACCTTAAACTTGCGAACTATGCGTGTCATCATTCTGTGCGCGCGGGGCAAAAGTTAAATATGGAACAGATGAACGCGTTGCTGCGTGATATTGAAAAGACCACGCGTGGAGGCGAATGCAATCACGGTCGTCCGGTCTATAAATTCATTCCAATTACACAAATCGACGGGTGGTTTGAGAGAAGTTAGTGTTCCCACTTCGCCAATCCGTCTTCGCTTCGCTACGCCGAGACGATGGGCTTCGTGGGACAGGGGTTAGTGTGGGCGCGTTGTGCTCGTTTTTTTTACTACACCCCGGCGGGTGCTACCCGCCACCCCTCTGTCGCGCCAAAGGCGCGACAGAGGGGAACTTTGCTCTCTGGAATTTCTCACTAGCCACTAACACTACTCACTGACACTTTATTCCTTTACTTTCCCTGTTTTTTTTTCTATTCTGTGGCCAGAAATAGTTAAAAAGGAGAAAAATCCATGGAAGAAACAGCAGTTGTTGAAACAGTGCAAACGGTCGCGGATAATGCCACACAGCCCGCACAGCAGGGCAGTTGGAGTGGTTTGTTGCTTTACTGTTTGATTGTGTTCGCGGTGATTTACCTGTTTATGGTACGGCCTAATAAAAAGCGTATGGCTGAATATCAAAAGATGGTGGACAGTATTCAGGTTGGCAATCGTATTTTGGCCGCCGGAATTTATGGAACTGTTAAGAAAATTGGCGAACGGACGATTGAAATGGAAATCGCCCCCGGTGTCGTTATAGAGGTTAGCAAGAACGCCATCGCTAATGTAGAGGCAAAGTAAAGGGTTGTGCAGATGTTTAAAAAATTGCTGATTGTTTTTGTGGCGATATTTGGTGTGTTGCTTTCGGTGCCGACAATGTTTCCGAACGCGGCGAAGTATTTCCCGTCGTTTATGCACCCGATATCGTTGGGGTTGGATTTGAAAGGTGGCGCGCAGTTGTTGCTTGAGGTTGATACCAAGACGATGTTTGATGAAAAGTCGGTGCAACTGTATGACGAAGTGCGCAGTGCGATGATTGACCGCAACAAGGGTATGATTCGGTTTTCGGGCCTTAAAAATGTTGATGGTGTTGTGTCGTTGACTGTGCGCGAAGATGACGAAGTGTCCAAGGCCAAGGGCCGGTTGAAAAGTGTACTTGGGGATACAGTTGATATTTCTTCATCGGGGAGTACGATAACGCTTTCGTATTCGGAAAAGCAACGCGAAGAAATGATTCAAGACGCACTCGCGCGGAGTATCGAAATCGTGCGGCGGCGTATCGATGCGTTGGGAACCAAAGAACCGTCTATTCAAAGTCAGGGCGGAAAATATATACTTGTGCAATTGCCGGGTGTTGATAATCCAGAACATATTAAAGAGTTGATTGGTAAAACAGCAAAAATGACTTTCCATTTGGTAAATGAAAATGTTACGCCGGAACAGCTGTCGTCTGGGGTTGCGCCGGCGGGAACTGAGTTTTTGCCGTATATGGAAAGCCCATGGTCGACTGTGCCGGTGTATTCGCGTGTCGAGGTTTCGGGCGAAAGTTTGAAAGATTCCCAGGCGGACTTTGACCAAAATAATATGCCGGTTGTAACGACTGTGTTTGATGCAACGGGCGCGCGGCGGTTCGCAAAACTTACCACCGAGCATGTGAACGAACGATTCGCAATTGTCTTGGACGGCAAGGTTTTGTCTGCACCGACGATTCGTGAACCGATTCCGGGTGGCCGTGGTCAGATTTCTGGTGGATTTACATTGCAAGGCGCGAAAGATTTGGCAGTGCTGTTGCGCAGTGGTGCGTTGCCGGCACCGTTACAGGTCATCGAAGAACGTACTGTCGGCGCAGGACTGGGGGCCGATACGATTGCCCAAGGTAAGGTTGGGTGTTTGGTTGGTGTGATTCTGATTATGCTTTTTATGATAATTGTGTATCGCGCGTTTGGTTTGATTGCCGACATTGTTTTACTTGTGAACTTGGCGATGATTATCGGTGTTTCTGCGTTGATGGGTGCAACACTGACATTGCCCGGAATTGCCGGTATCGTGTTGACACTGGGTATGGCGGTGGACGCGAATATTTTGCCTTTTGAACGTATTCGTGATGAAATACGTGGTGGCGCAACGCCGCTGCGTGCGGTCGATTCCGGATTTAATCGTTCGATGAAGACGGTGTTGGACGGGGAACTGACGAATCTTATTTGTTCGCTTATTTTGTTCCAATTCGGCGCGGGGCCGATTCGCGGTTTCGCGGTTACACTGTCTATCGGTGTTATCACAACATTGTTCACTTGCATATGGTTGTCGCGTGTGTTGATTGATTTCTATATGCACGGAAAAAATAAAAAAATTGGCTATGTGAAAAAGTAAGGGGTTTGGTTATGAAACTGCATTTTATGAAGTATCGGAAATTGTCGTATTGGATTTCGGGTGCGTTGATTTTGGGGTCTATTTTTTCTTTGTGGTTCCGGGGGTTGAACTATGGTATCGATTTCGCCGGCGGTATTTCGATGGAGGTTGTATCAACCGAACCTGATTATACTGTTGATAAAATGCGTCATGATTTGGCGGCGTTTAATCCGGAATTGCAATCGGTGGACGATAACGCGATTCTGATTCGTGTCGGGTTGCCCAAGGGTGCGACCGATGCGCAACAAAATGAACGCGTGCGTGAAATCAAGGATATTTTGGGTAATCGTGTTGAATATACCCAGGTGCAGATTGTCGGACCAAAGATTGGTGGCGAATTGGTGCGCGGCGGTATTTTGGCGGTATTGGTGTCGTTTATTTTGATGGCGGTTTATATTTGGATTCGATATCGCGGTGGCTATGCGGTCGGGTCGTTTGTGTCGCTGGTGTTTGATTTTGTGTTGATGTTTGGGTTCTTTTCGGTTACGGGGCTTGAATTTAATCAGACGGCGATTGCGGTCGTTTTGATGGGTGTTGGATATTCCATCAATGATAAAGTTGTGAACTATGACCGAATCGATGAGAATATTAAAAAGTATCACAAAATGCCGATGGATGAACTGATCGATTTGTCGGTCAATGAAATGTTGTCGCGAACAATGATGACCAGTATTACTACGATGCTGGCGCTGGTTGGGCTGTATGTGTTCGGTGGATTGGCGTTGCAAGAATTCGCGCTGGCCATGGGATTTTCGATTGTAATGGGAACTCTGACCAGTATGTATATTTCAAATGTTATTTTGTATCACTTTAATTTACGTGAAACAAAATACTAAACACTTTGCAAGAGGGAGAGTGGCATATGAAAAAGTTATTAAAAATATTTTTGGGTGGTTTCCTTATGCTGTCGGTTATGGCGGGTGTGCGCGCCGACAGTTTGTTTTTCGAAGATGAACCAATTCAAAATGGTATAAACGTTTTTGATATGTCGCGTGGCTTTGCCGAGATATATGAAAAATTGGCCGGCGTTAGTTGGGGTGGAAAGAATATAAATGTCGCAATCGAAGGTATTGAAAATTTACATCAAAATGCGCACATCGCGGCGACTGATGAACGTGTAGTATTGGTTTGGGGTGATACGATTGTTGGAAATTTTCCGGCACCAGCATCGCGTGATTGGAATGCCTATGGTGAAATTACTACCGCTTTGGTATTAAAAATGCGCGAGCGTGATGCGACAATGGCGGCGGCAAGTGAAGCGGATATTTATCGTGCGGTTGTTGATTCTTTGATGCGTGGAATTGATGAAAACGGTCGATATGTTTTGGCTGATGATACAGCGGTTAAAAATGATGGGCGAATACTTACCAGTGTTGGTATCGAAGGTGCGCGTGATGAACGTGGTAATTTTCGGGTGCTGGGGGTGTATAAAGGTTCGCCGGCTGATAATGCGGGGATACATGACGGAGATTTAATTGGGGAAATAAACGGAACTTTGGTTTCAGAGATTTCTGATTCTGCGTTGGCATCAATGATGTCTGGATTTAATTCAGGAACGGTAAAGATGACTTTGCTTACGCCGGCGGGTCAGCGACGGGTTGTTGTGCGGCGTGCAACAATTGTTATCGCCGATGCAGATGTGGTTTTTATGGATGATGTAAATGGTGGGATACTTAACATAATAGTAAATAAAATATCGAACAGTGCGGTCGCCATAATTAGCGAGGCGTTAAAGAAACATCCTGATGTCGCGGGGGTAATTTTGGATTTGCGTGCGGCCGATGGTGATGATGAACGCGCGGCGGCAAAGTTGGCAGGATTGTTTATTGGACAGCGGCCGATTATGCGTATTATTGAAAATACGCGTGATGAAATAGAAGTTGTGCCGGCCGATTCTGCGGTTACCGATGCACATGTTGTGGTCGTTGTTTCAAATATGACGCGTGGCACAGCAGAGGCAATTGCAGCAACATTTTATGAAAATGGACGTGGGGTTTTGATTGGAACACCAACATCGGGGACGGCGCGAATCGCGTCAACGTTAAAACTTAGTGATGGCGGTGCGTTGGAATTATTGAATAAGTCTATCAAGACGGGTCAGGGGCGCAAGATTGATGGACGTGGTATATTCCCGGTTGTGTGTTTATCTAATATTCGCACCGGTGCGCAGCAAAGTGCGTTCTTTATAAATGTTGTAAATGGGGATTTTCGTTGGCATGACTATAACGCAGATAAAAGTGTAAGTGCTGATTCGGTACGGCGTGGATGTCCAACAATTACAAATGGCGAAGATGAAGATTTGTTGGCTATGTCTGTGGCGGTGCAGATTTTGACCGATTCGAAAGTGTATAGTCGATTGTTGAATTACGAAGAATAAAAGGTTTTGATATGTTTATTACTCGCGAAAATAAATTAAATTGGTTGCGGATTTTAGCTGGGGTTATTGTAACACTGGCCTTGGTGTTCGCTGGAATTTTCTGGTTCGATATCCCGGTGTTTAATTTTCTGCGGCGGTTTGATTGTGTAACTTGTGAATATATCGGGGAAATTTTTGGAATCAAGGTTTGGTTGGCGGTTTCGTTTATTGTGCTTTGTGTTTTTTATATTCGAAAATTTTTGCGTTCAAAAGAAAAAAATTTTTTCAAAAATATTTATGGTCGTATAAAAAATAGTTATGCGTTTATGGTTTTTACATCTGTGTTTCTTGCATCTTTTGCCGGAATTATTTTGAAAGTTTTAATCGGACGTGCGCGCCCAGTCTTTTACGAAGCGTTGGGTATGACCGGGTTTTATCCGTTCGCACGTGATTGGGCGTTTCATTCTATGCCTTCGGGACATACGATGGCATCGTTTGCTGGACTCGTTATGATTGGAATGTTGGTGCCGCGCGCGAAGTGGTTTACATGGACTTTGGCGATTGTGATTGGTGTGTCGCGTGTTTGTGTCGGTGCGCATTGGCCGTCAGATGTTGTGCTTGGCGCGTTTATCGGTATGATTGCGGCGGACATTGTTCGGGCCGTTGTTGCGCGCAGTAAATAATATTTTGTTTGGTGGTGCTTTTTTCCTTTTTTTGTGATATAATGTCCGCGGTATGAGTGGTCAGTCAAGATTTTTACCGGAAAGTGTTTCGGGGGCTTTGCGTGGTTTGTGTGCAAAGTTGTGTGGTTTCGCCGTTTTGATTTTTGCGGCTTGGTCAATTATTGCGTTGATTTTTCATAATCCTTATCTGGATGGTGTTGCCGCGGCGGGAAATTTTGGGACACAGAGTTTGATGGGAAATTTTGTTGGGCTTTTTAGATATACAATCGGGTATATTCCGACATTGTTTTTATTTTTGTGTATCGCGCGTTTCGGGTTGATTCTGATGTCAGGTGCGGAACGTGACGGCACACCAGAATATAATATATTGCGGGGCTTTGTCGCGATTTGTTTGGGTGCGGCGGGGTTTGGTTTAATTGCGCCACGGACGACGTATGGCGGGATGTTCGGTGCGGTTGCTGCGGCGGATATTTCCAATATGATTAGCGGTGTGGGTGCGATAGTCGTTGGAATTTTGTGTTTGTGTGGGTTCTTTATGATTGCTGGAATTTTGCTACATATCAGTTTTGCTGATGTTATTCGAATTGTACGCAATGTTATCGGTGCGGTGCGATGGGTGCTGACCGCGTTTCATTTGATGAAGCCGGTTGAAACTGACGAAGAAGAACTGGAAGAAGAGGCCGAAGAGGAAGAAGTAGAAGAGGAAGAAGAAAAACCGAAACCGCGGCGCAAGCCGGCACGCAAACGCGCAACTTCGCGCAGTGCAGAGGCAATAGAATATGAATTGCCTGACCCTGAATTTTTGGAAAAATCTAATTTTGGTAAAAGTATTGTAACCCCAGAATTGAAACAAAATGCGCGCGCAATGGAAATTCATTTTGCAGAATACGGTGTGAACGGGCATGTCGTTGGAATTCGTCCTGGGCCGATTGTTACGTTGTATGAATTCAAGCCCGACAGTGGTGTTCGTATGGTTGATATAAACAAGACCGTCAAAGATATGACGCGTGCGATGGCAACCGAAAATATTCGTATCGCGCATATTCCGCGGACTGAACTTATCGGTGTTGAAATGGTGAATTTGAATCGACAGACGGTAAGGTTCCAAGGACTCGTTGCGGATGATGCGTTTGTGAATTCTAAATATAAAATACCGCTTGCACTCGGGGTCGATATTGGTGGAAACCCGATGTATTTCGATTTGGCAAAGATGCCGCACGTCTTGATTGCGGGACGTACTGGGTCGGGCAAGTCCGTGTTCGTGCAATCTATAATTATGTCGGTGTTGTATCACTTTACACCGGATAAATGCAAACTCATGATTATTGACCCAAAGGGTGTTGACTTTGGTTTCTGGGACGACATACCGCACCTTATTACACCGATTATAAAACTTGACCCGAATGCCGCGGTCAACGCGCTTAAATGGTCAGTCCAAGAAATGGAAATTCGGTATAAACGCCTGCTTGATTTCGGTGTCCAGAATATAGAGGCGTATAATGAAACGGTTGCCGCAAAGCGCGCGTCGGGTGAGGTTGTAACAAAGCAAGTGGCCGTTGGCACAAATGAAGAAACCGGCGAGTTGGAATACGAAACACAGACGGTTGATTTGTCTGATATGCCGTACCTGGTAATCGTGATTGACGAGGTTGCAGATTTGATGGGTGTCGCGCGTAAAGAGGTCGAAGCGTGTGTTCAACGTTTGGCGCAAAAGGCGCGTGCGGCCGGAATACATCTTGTTATGGCGACCCAGCGTCCCGATGCGACAACGATTACTGGCGTTATCAAGGCGAATTTCCCAACGCGTATTTCTTTCCAGGCGCGCAGTAATATCGACAGTATGACAACACTTGGTGAAAAGGGTGCAGAGAATTTGTTGGCCTGTGGCGATATGCTGTTTAGCGAGGCTGGCAGGGTGCCGGTGCGTATACACGGCGCGTTTATTGAACCAGCGGAAATGACACGTGTAGCGGATTTCTTGCGCGCACAGGGTGAACCTGAATATGTGGCAGGTGTTGTTGACGGCGAAGACGGTGGCGTAGCGACCGGTGGCGTGGCGGGTGGTATGCCGGCAAGTACGGGCGATAAAGATGCCGACTTGTATGCCCAGGCCAAGGAATATGTTGTCCGTGATAAAAAGCCGACCATATCTTATATTCAAAGGCGTTTGAGTGTTGGCTATAACAAGGCTGCTGGATTTATGGAACGTATGGAACAAGAAGGTATAGTCAGTGCGCCTGACCCGAACGGGAAACGGCATATATTGTGATTTTTTTCTGTGCAATTCAAACATAAAATAAAAGTATTCCAGAGCTGCGTCATCCCGGCGAAGGCCGGGATCCAGTTTTTGCGAATGCAAAAAGTTGCGTCGCAGACATCAAACCAATTGTCATTCCGAACTTGTTTCGGAATCCTGCGGAGCAAGTCCTTAGCGTTGTTCGGCCTGGACCCCGCGCTTCCGCGGGGTGACGATTCTCTGGAATAACTTTCTTGTCATCGAATTTAGTAACATCGTGGGGTGTAACAGTGTAAAGATGAAGGTTGTTTTTATGCTTTGTAAATGGGATTTTTTATGATATAATTTGCTTATAAAACTAAGGAGAAAAATAAATGAAAGGATATTTATCTGTATTTGCTTTGGCGGCATTTGTTGGGCTGACGCCCGCGGTTGCGGCGACAAATTTTGGAATGGGCGGTGCATCGGCGGCCAACCTGAATACTACTACGCCCGCGGTGCGTGATAACCCAAATGTGAATTATCAAAAATATGAAACGCGGACAACAACGCGGACATATGCGACACCGGTTCGTCAGTCGTATACTACGCCGGTACGGCAATCAAATGTTGGATATACAACGACAACTAATAATTATTCTGCGCCGGCCAATCGTGGTCAGATGTATTATAACAACAGTGGTTCTTCGTCTTCGACGGCATATAACCGTTCTTCCACTGTGCGCAGTCAGATAAAGCGGAAATACTATTTGGCGCATCCGTTCTTTCAACCGACCGAAGGTAAGTTTGGTATGATAACGGATATTTCGTATAATGCATCTTCGTATAATTTAGATTTTGATCCGTTTTATCTTAATGATCCAAAAGCGAAATGGAGTGCGCGTGGATTTGCCATCAAAGAAGACCTTAGTTATGGTATAACCGATAAGTTTGGTGTTTTGTTGATGGGTCGTTATGATTCTACTAAATATAAGTTTGACTGGGAAACTGCGCCTGATGATGAAATGAAAGATAATGGACTAAATATCTATGGTGCGGGTTTACAGTGGCGGTTTGTTGATAATAACGAATGGATTGCAACGATGTCTGCGTACTATGAACGTCAACAAGATATTGCCAATGAATTCGTTTTGGATTTGAAGGGTGGTTATAAAATTTCAAAGTCAACAATATATGGTTTGTTACGTGGGTGGTTGGTAAACTTTGATGACAAGTATTATGGAAACGGTATCACTGGAACAAATGAGTCTGGGGTTGAAGAATCGGTGTTCGTTGTGTATAATGGCGATACTCAGACAACATTGTTTGTCGAAGGTGGACTTGGTGTGTTCAGCGTGTTGGAAGAGGACTGGACATTAAATCTAGAAGCTATATATGGTTACTATGATTGGCATGGCCAGGCATCGGTTAAGGCCGCAATTGGCTGGCAACCGAACGATTGGTTCGCGTTGAATATTTATGGAAAGACATCTTTCTTTGATAGTGCCGATGGTCAGAAGTTGGATGCCTATATGACCGAAACTGGTGAATGGCAACCTGCAGGCCAGGCCAAGGTTGATAAATACAAAGAAATGTCGGTTGGGGGGCAGATTATATTCTACTTCTAAGCCATGTGTTTGAACCGGCGGCGCGAATGTCGCCGGTTGTTTTATGGAATTTATGAAAAATGAAAAAGATTTTTTATGCGTTTTTGATGTCTTTGGTTTTGTGCGCCGGGGCGCGCGCCGAAGGTTTGGTTGATGATACGTCTGACCCATTGTTTTTGACGGCGCGTGGCAGGTTGCTGTCGCAGACATTGTTTGATTATTTTGAAAATGGTCTGCGCGCGGGGCAATACTTGAACTATGGCATTGTCGATGGTTTGGTCGTTGGTGGAAATTTTCATTATCAACGCGATTTTGATGGCGACCAAAATGGTTTTTCAAGTGTCGATTTGAACGCGCTTTATCGTGTTGCAAATTCGGCTGATAACCATTTGATTTATGATATGTTGGGTGGCGTAAAGTTCGGTGGAACGCATCGTTTGCGGTCGCCTGATTTTGCGGATTCGGTTTACTATTTGGGTTTTCGGTTTGGTCAGCAATATGAATACGTAACGTTGGCCGCCACCGTGAAGTCCAGTTGGATTTTTAATAACGAACACGGAATCGCATTTATCGATTTTTCGCCTGATTTATATTTGCGCCTTTCGGCGGATTGGAAGGTTGGAATTGGTGCAAACTTACGCAAGGCGACCGACAAGGGTTACGATGAAGAAACGGTTGGTGGACGCATTGTTCGGCAATATGGGCGTACCCAATATGTCGGGCATTTCGATTATTCTTTTGAAGCGGAAAAATTTGTCGCGGGATTAAAAATAAATATCTTGTTCTAATTTTCCGGATCTTTATTCGCGCGGGCGCGCAGTGCGTTCCAATATTCAAGACGCTTTTTAATTTCACGTTCGAATCCGCGTTCGATCGGGTGGTAAAAACTCTGGCGTTGCATACTTTCGGGAAAACAGTTTTGACCACTGCATCCGGATTCAGTATCTGGGTCATAGACATAGTTCTTTCCGTACCCAAGGTTTTTCATCATTTTCGTTGGCGCGTTCAAAATATTCTTTGGCGGCATAAGGTTCGATGTTTGTCGTGCCACCGCGTATGATGCGGATTGCGCCCGATACGCCGCAACACTTTTGGGCGCAGTGCCAAGATATATAACAAGTTCTGTCATGGCTATGTCGCCTTCGGGACTGCCCATTCTTTCGTACACTTGCCACGCCGCCAATGCCATTTGCATTGCGTTCGGGTCGGCAAGGCCGATATCTTCCATTGCGAATCTTGTCAGACGGCGGAAAATATACATCGGGTCTTGGCCCGCGGTCATCATGCGTGCAACCCAATAAAGCGCCGCGTCCGTGTCACTTGCACGCAATGATTTGTGGACGGCGGAAATCATATTGTAATGCTCGTCGCCACTTTTGTCGGAAAGTGGTGCGCGTTTTTGAATTACTTTATCCAGTTCATCGGGACCAAGATTCTTTTTGAATTTTGCGTTCACCAAGTATTCGACTGTGTTCAATAAAAATCGTGCATCGCCATCAGAAATTTCAGCAAGGTGTTTTTTTGCGTCCATTGACAGCGGTAATTTTTTATTGATAAATTTTTCCGCACGGTCAATCAATACTGCTAAATCCGCCGTATTCAGCGGTTCCAAAACACCAATATGACAACGCGACAGCAACGCGTTATTCAGATTAAAACTTGGGTTTTCGGTGGTCGCGCCAATAAAGACAACCGTGCCGTCTTCCAAATACGGTAACAGTGTATCCTGTTGCGTTTTGTTGAATCGATGAATTTCGTCGATGAACAAAAGCGTGCCACGCCCCAGGGCCGCGTTGGTGCGCGCAACCTCCATCGTCTTTTTTATATCCGCCGTGCCGGAAAAAACCGCAGACATGGGAACAAAATCCATATCTACCGAATTTGCCAATGCGCGCGCAATTGTCGTCTTGCCACAGCCCGGTGGCCCCCACAGCAACAGGTTCGAAAGTTTGTGCGCCGCAACCATACGGCGGACTATGCCGTTTTCGCCAAGCAGCGCTGTTTGTCCCACAACATCATCAATTGTGTTCGGGCGCATTAAATCTGCAAGCGGTCGTGAATTATTCTGCATTTTATTTATTCCGTATTTTGTGGTATAATCATAGAAAATAAACGCCTTGGAGGCAAATATAAAATATGGGGGAATATGCTATGCGCGTTTTTGTAAATATCGAAGATAAACGTTGGCAAAAATATAAAATAGATTTTCAAAAAATCGCCAATGCCGCGGTTACATCCGTATACAAGAATTCAGAGGTGTCAATTACACTGGTGAATGATGCAGAAATAAAAAAGATAAACAAGGAATATCGCGGAATAAACAAGCCGACAAATGTTCTTTCTTTTGAGTTGGGTGATGATGTGTTGTTGGGCGATATTTTTATATCACTGGATACCGTTCGGCGTGAGGCAAAGCGTGAAAATATACCACTGGAAGAACATACAGCGCATATGATCGTACATGGCGTTTTGCACCTTTTGGGATACGACCATTTGAACGATAAAGATGCGGAAAAAATGGAAAAAAAGGAAACAGATATATTAAAAAAATTGGGATATAAAAATCCTTATACAGCGGAATTCTGTGTATGCACAGATGAATCTTGTTGCCCAGGGGGACGGTTTATTATGAAATTGAAAAAGTTTTTTCGTGGGGCTTTTGGTCGAACAGTTATATATGCGTTGTGTGCGATATTGTGCAGTTTTGGTTTTGCACCATTTAATTTGTGGTGGGCGACAGTACTTGGGATCGGCGGTGCGTATTTGTTGTCGTTGAAAAGTTTGCATGGTATCTCTGGTTGGCGAAAGTTTTGGCGGGTTTTTCCGTTTGGTGCGGTTTATGCCATGGCGATGTTTTGGTGGGTGCTGAATAGTATATATGTTGTGCCTGAATTGGCAAATCAATTTGCAATTTGGACGGTGCCCGCAATTATCGGAATCGGTATCGTCGGTGGAATTGTTTTTACTCCGCCGTTTTTGGCAATTTCGTCTATACGGCTTAATCCGGCGTGTAGACCATTTTTTTTCGCGTCTGTTTGGACACTGGTGTTATGGTTGCGCGAATGGTTGTTTACAGGTTTTCCATGGAATCCTATTGCAAATATTTCTTTACAGAATTTATATGTCGCAAATTCAATGTCGCTTTATGGTGCGTTGGGTTTAACATTTGTAATTATTGGAATAATCGCGGCGGTTTGTGAAATTATAAAAAATCATCGTATCGGATTAAATTGGTTTGTGTTGTTGTGCTTTTTGATGTTTGGTGTCGTTGGTGTTTTATATGGAAATCGAAATATGCATTTGATTAGAAATAGTTGTGATGCATTGCCCCGGCCGATTATAAGAGTTATACAGCCCGCACAGAGCGCAATTCAAAAAGCAACATATTCGCGCGCAGCGGCGATACAAAATGCAAATCATAATATAAATGTTATGACGGAAATTGCATCGGCCGAAGGTGAATATGATTTGGTCGTGTTTCCAGAAACAGCGTACCCATTTGTTATGATGCCAGGGGATACTGTTTCTATGGCACGTGTTTTAGATAAACCGATGATTGTTGGTGCAAATTATTTTGACGATGGAAAATTATATAATTCTATGTTGATTGTAAATCCGAATGCCACGGTTTCCAGCGTATACAGCAAATCGCACCTTGTTCCGTTTGGGGAATATAGGCCGTTTGGAGATTTGATTCCAACGCCCGGACAATTGGCGCCGGGTGATGGGCCAGAAATTATAACAATGAACTTGTCAGACAAAAAATTTATCTTTGCGCCCGCGATTTGTTATGAGGTTATTTTTTCTGATTCACTTATTCCGCGTGGTAAAATACCAAATGCAGTTGTAAATATTACGAACGATAATTGGTTTGGTAAAACCCCGGGAACTTATCAGCATTTGGACATGGTGCGGCGTTACGCAATTGAATCTGGGGTGCCAATTGTGCGTGCTGATTATTCAGGTATAAGCGCCTTTGTCGCCGCAGATGGAAACGTAGAGGCAATGATTCCGATTGGTGTCGCAGGCCACATTGATGGGACTGTTTGTGGTGCGCATAGAACGGCATACAGAAAATTTGGCCGCGATATGTGGATGATAATAATACTTGTTGTTTCGTGTTTGGGGACAATATGGATTTCAGGTGTAATGCGTAAAAAATAAAAATTTATTTACGATAGTATCGCAAAATATATATACGAACGGCCGAAGAAAGGTTTGTTCCGATGACTCGCTTTTCATCGATTTCATCAATGATTTTTGCAACGGGTTTTTTTAGTTTTTGCGCAATTTCGTTCAGTGCGGTAATAAATTCATCTTCTAATGAAATGCTTGTTTGATGGCCCGATAAAGATACAGATATTTTCTTCATTTTAAATCTTTCCCCCAGCAAGACATTCATATATCGCGCGGTACATATCGTCATATCTGCGCAATATTTGTAAACCAATGTTATCCAACATTAAACTTTTCCCAGATGCATCAAAGGCAAACCAAAATAAATCATTTCTGCCGAATACCGTTTTACCACGCATTGCGGGCATGTTTGTTAATTCTTGATTGATTTGTAATAAGTTTGGAATTGGATGTGTGCGTCCTGTTTTGAATTCGTTTGGCCCGAAAATATAACCATTGCCAAGTTTTATGCCACCACAGATTTGGTAAAACTTTATAAATTCATTTGGCAACATCGCAGCACGAATTTTTTGCAAGTTCATATTTAAAATAGTAATCTGGCCGGTCGGTGTCGCCGGTGCAAAAAATGCCCCATGTTGTTTCAAAGATTCAAGTATTTTATTCATTTGATTCCTATTATGATTGGTTGCGTCCGGTGTTCATTGTTGCGGCGAATTGACTAAGGCGATCGGCGGTTGCGTTGCCGCCGGTGCCACTGATAGTCGAATGTATCGGCAGGTAGATTTTCTTTTCGGGGTTTGGCAACCAGATTGTTTCGTTGCCGTGTTGTTCTATGATAAATCGGTCAAGGTTTTGCGATTGTGGAAATGTAGAACACATAAACATATTTTCAATTTCTAATTTCCCGCCCCAAATAAGCGGAATACGAAATCGAAATGATAGATTGTCAGGTAATGCGCGACCCATCAGTAAATCCATAAATTCTTCGCGGTTCAGGTTCATTAGCGCAAGTTCTTGGACACAGTCCGACAATGAACGCATAAATTCGTGGCATAGCTTTTTATACTGTGGAAACCAATCGGACGGCACATTGGCAATCTTTGGCTGTATTGGGCTAACCGGCATATCCGGCATTTTCATGTCAGATAATCTTTTTTCCGCAATTGATTGACTCCATTGCATTATGCTTTCCCAATGTATCCGGTTACGGTGCTGATGTATGTAGAAAATGCGTCAAACAATTCGACATCGTAATCTTCGGGTTTTGTGTTTTTGTGTTCACTTACATATTTAATAAAATCCCCTGTATTGTCAAATGTTGTAATTAAATTGTCGTTTCGTTGAACTGTTTCGGTTGGTTCAATTATAAATCCCCGAAGTGTGATGTCATTGGCGGTTTCACCAAGTGTATCATCAAATATTGTGACGAGTGTTTGAATTGCATCAACCATAGTGTTGGGCGATGCCTTGGTCGCGATAATCCATACCGATTGGTCGTATGCAATAGCAACGGTCGGGTTTTGCAATTTCCCGATTCGGTCGCACTTTTTAATAATATATTCAGATGATTCAAGTGCGTGCTGGATTTCTGGTGAATTTGTATTTTGGACGGTCGGTGCGGTCGCATTTATTTTTGGTTCTGATTGTAGTGGCGGTGTCGGTACAGTTGCGTTCGACCCTTGGGTTGGTGGGCGCAGGCCCATCGGCGACATTGGTCGGTTGGTCAAAGATATTGCTGGCGCGGGACGTGGCGTAAAATCTGATTTGGTTTTGCTTATTTCGGGTTCGGTTTTGGGAGCCTGTTGAACGGTTGTCGGTTGTGCAATAACTAACGTGTTCGATTTTGGTGTTGTTGATTCTGTTAGTTTTATGTGCCTGGGGCGTGGGCGCACAATCAAATATAGACCGAACAATGCGATGAAAAGTGCTACGATAAGTGATATATAAAATTCTGGTTTTATTTCTGTTTGGTGTGCTTGGAGTGTACCAAGGTATTCCCAATGTGCCGCAGATAATACGTCAAATCCATAATTCGTATTCATCCAAAATGTTGTCGCAAGCGTAATGGATAGTAACCATAAAAGTCCCAATAAAAATTTATCAAAAAATCTTTTCATAACATTTAAATTATATCATATTTATGATAAAGTAAAAAGTGTTATGATGGATTCTGAATTTATTTTTGATGATGTGTCGGAAATGCGAGTCGGCTGGCTTTCTGATTTGGAAAGAGATGGCGCAGATTTGGCAGGTGTTGCAGATGCGATTTTGAAATCTGGTATTTCTTTGTTGTCGATACCATGCGGGGTTACCAGTGAAATTTGGCCGTGGGTTGAAAAGAATAATGTTAAAATTTTAAATAGGTTTAATTTTAATCTTGATGAAAATACAGATATTATTGATGCTGTGTCTGAACTTTCAAAGTCTGTTACGGCTGCGTTCAGGTCCGGTGCCGTCGGAGCCCAGGTTTTTGTATGTGTTCAGGATTTGAAGGATTTTTGTGATGCGGTGAAACCCGTGCGAAATGATTTATTCTTTGATAAAAAATTTTCCGTTGCAATTGATATTGATGAAATGCGCGGACATGATTGGAACTTGGTGTTTGATGCACTGCGCGAAATTAGGCCTGATGCAATTTTGATAACGGCAAAGGGCGATTCGTTTGATGCAAATTCTGATTTTGTTGGGATTGTGTTTGATATGCTGAATAATTGGAATTTGGAATCTGATTTACATTTGTGGTTCGGAAAAAATATGTTGCGCGTGAGTCAGGTTTTGCGCCTGTGTCAGAAAATTCAACCGGAACTTGTTCAAAATATGCGCGTGTTCACGGGCGCGTGAGTATAATATATTTCGGTGCGTCTGTATTCGCCATATTCTTTTTCTGATATCGCGTTTTGATAATGTTGTGCGGCGAGTCCGCTTCGCAAAGGTTCGTGTCTTTTACCTGTTCTAAAATCCAATCATAGTATTCCCAATGGTCAGTCCCGATGACGATTTTGCCACGCGCACCCAAATTTTTTGATAATAAATTTAGAAAATCTGAATTCAGCAATCGGCGCTTTTCATGACGTGCCTTGGGCCACGGGTCGGGATGCAAAATCCAGATTTCGGAAAACCTAAATTCGTCGCCGTTCAAAACGATTCGCACATCGTCTGGGAAAATTCGTATGTTTTTGTATTCGTCCAACACCGTGCCGCTTTCGTCACAAATGGCGGAGAGAAGGGCGGCAACGCCGTTCATAAACGGTTCCGCGCCAAGTATAATCTTGTCAGGGTTCGCGATTGCAAGTTCGCGCACGTGTTCGCCCGAACCAAAGCCGATTTCAAGTATGTCGATTTTTTCGCCCGCGCGGGGGCAAAGCGCCGGTAACACGTTGCGAACCAGCGATTCTTTGCGCGTGGATAATTTTTTGCCATGACGGCGGCCAAAAGTTCTTATTTCTTGTTTTTCCATATTATTAGTATAAAATGCATATATTAAAAACACAAGGATTTGATATGAGAACGGGTTTATCAGAAGATTTAATCGCACGCGTACTTGGCGCGGCGCCGAAATATACCATCGCGGAATTAGAGGAAAAATTCCCACCGCGTGATTTGCCCGACGGCGCGATGGTGACGCGTTTCGCCCCCAGTCCGACGGGATATATGCACCTTGGTGGGCTGTATAGTGCGTTGATAGATTACAAATTGGCACAACAATCGAACGGGTTGTTTTTATTGCGTATAGAAGATACAGATACAAAGCGCGAGGTTAAAGAAGCGGTTGATTTGATAATAAGTTCTTTGAATCGGTTTGGAATAAAAAATGATAACGATGAAACTTATGGTCCATATTATCAATCGCAACGCAAAGATATTTATCATTCGGTTGTGGCGGAATTGTTGCGCAACGGACGCGCATATCCGTGCTTTTTAACGCAAAACGAAATGGATGAAATTCGTGAAAATCAAAAGGCGGCCGGGTTTGCAACGGGGATTTATGGCGAATTTGCGCGCGACCGCGACATAGGCGAAGAAGATATTATTCGTCATTTGGATAATGGCGAAGTGCCGTCGATTCGTTTGTATTCGACGGGTGATTCGAATAAAAGAATTTTCTGTAAAGATATGGTTCGGGGTTCTATTTCCGTGCCGGAAAATAATGAAGATATTGTTTTAATTAAATCTACGGATCGATTACCGACCTATCATTTTGCGCACTTGTGCGATGACCATTTTATGCGTGTCACACACGTTGTTCGTGGCGAAGAATATTTTGGAACCGTTGCATTGCATATTCAGATGTTCAATATGATGGGATGGAATTTGCCGAATTATATCCATACGGCGACGTTGGATAAAATAGATGCGGAAACGGGCAAACAAAGAAAATTGTCTAAACGACATGACCCAGAGGCAAATGTTGCGTTTTTCTTGATTGATGGTTGGCCGACTGAGGCGGTTGTTGAATACCTTGGGAATATTTTGGCATCGGGCTATGAAGAGGCAAAGTTAAAAGGTGCGGTCAAAAATTTCTGGGAATATGAAATGAAGCCGAAAAAAATTCCAATGTCGGGCGCGCTGTTCGATATGAAAAAATTGGAATGGTGGGCCAAAGAATATATCGGCGTGATGTCCGTTCCCGATTTGGTGCGCGTGGTTGTAAATTGGGCAAATGAATATGGCGATGAAAAGCAGAAAATGCAGGTCGCGGATGTTGATTACCTGACGGCGGTGCTGAGCATTGAACGCGACAATCCAAAGCGCATTCGGAAAGATTTTATCACTTGGAAGCAAACCCTTGGGATTGAAGAATTTTTCTGGGACGAATTGTTTGTGCCGAATACGGAATATAAATATAATGCTGATGTGTTGCGTGCTTTTTTGGAAACGTTTGATATTGCCGATGACAAAGATACTTGGTGGAATAAGATTGTTAAAATAGCCGAAAAATTTGGTGTTAAAAACGGCGATGTTGCGATGGATTTGCGTGTCGCGCTTTCGGGTCGCACGAACACGCCGGACCTTTATTCCATTATGCAAGTTATGGGCGGTCCGCGTGTGATAAAAAGAATAAAGGCGTTGTTATGACGGTGACCAAAAATCGTAAAATTGTTCGAATAAAATTAAAAAGTATGCGTCATGATAAACATGCGTCGCGGTTGTTGCGTGTTTTGCGCGCGACGGGACTTTTTCGTTGGGAACGGCGGTCAACGCGTGGTGAAGAACTATTAAATGTTTTGACACACGGAATCGGCATTGGGCTTGCGATTGCGGGACTTACACTGCTTGTGGTGTTTGCGGCGATTTATGGAAACGCTTGGTCGGTTGTGTCTTGTGCGATTTTTGGGTTCACTATGTTCACGCTTTATTTCGGTTCGACAATGTGCCACATTACCATCGGTCGCAAAAGCGAATGTTTCTTTGAAGTGTGGGACAGTGTCGCCATCTATGCGTTGATTGCTGGCACATATACGCCGTTCTTGCTTGTGAATTTGCGGGGGGCAATTGGGTGGACGGTCTTTGGAATTTTGTGGGCGATTGTGATTTTCGGCGCGATTGCAAAGGTCCGTAATCCGCGGCAACAGCCAAAGTGGGTTGTCGCGCTTTACCTTCTTATGGGGTGGACATTGATATTTATTTTGCCGATTATGTTGGCGCGTGTGCCGGCGCGGGGACTTTGGTTTATCTTGGCGGGCGGACTTTCATACAGTTTGGGTGTGATATTTTACCTTTGGCGAAAGTTAAAGTTTTCACACGCGATTTGGCATTTGTTCGTAATCGCCGGAACAGTGTGCTTTTTCTTTGCGGTTCTGTACGGTGCGATTTTGGATGTGTGATTTTATAATATTAAACCGCTTGTTCTAAGGTCAATTTTGTGGTAAAATATAACGGATAGTAGAAGGGCAATCTTTTGAAAAGGTTATATTTTGCATTAGTTGTTTTTGTATGCGCATCTGTCGCATTCGGTGCGACACCGCGTCCGTCGGCGACATCGCAATCAACGGCACGTGTTTCACGAACAAGTGCGGGTGCGCCGGGAACACCGGTTTCAATAACGCGTGGCGTTTCACAGCGTGGCACTGGACAACCGACAAATGAAAATGTGCAACCGCGCAGTGCGACCGCACGTTCTGCGGTATCACAACCAACGACGGTCGGGCGCGCCGCAAAGCAAAGCGTAATCAGTACTGGAACCAAGGTCGCGGCCGCCACGGAAAACACCGCGGTTGACCAGGTTTGTTGGGGAAAGTTTAGCGGCTGTATGGATTCGTTCTGTATGCTGGACAACGCGAACGGTGGCCGCTGTATCTGCAGTGATAAAAACGCCGAATATGATGCGATTTTGGAAGAAATTCAAAAATTAGATGACCAAAGTTATCAACTTGCGACCGTTGGTGTTGAACGCATTGAAATGGGCGATGCCGTTGATGCAGTTATGTCAAAAACCGATTCGGTGACCAAGCGTGTAACGGCTGATGCGACAAAATCGAAACGCCAATCGCTGGATTTAAGTTCTTGGAATTCGATGGATTTGGATTTTGATGCCGATGCCGAAGATGTTTTTGACTTTTCTTCGGACGGCGTTTCAATCAGCAACAAAACTGGCGATGCACTTTATCGCGCGGCGGCGAAACTTTGTAATGCGCAAATTCCAGAGTGTAAGTCGCAATCTACATTGATGGATTTGATGTATAAACAGCGCGTGCGTTCCGATTGCACCGCGTATGAAAACAGCCTGCGTCAGGCCCGCACACAAAGCGCGCAAAAACTTGCCGCGGCACAGAGCGCAATGCGTGAGGCGGCGTTGGAACAATATCGCAGTGCGAATAAATATGACCTTGGACAATGTACGGTTCAATTCAAGCAGTGTATACAAACAACCGGTGGTTGCGGCGAAGATTTTTCCGGATGTGTTGGCTCAATTCAAGAGGTCACAACAGGTGTCCAATTTGACAGTTTAAAACAGAAGAAAATCAAAGGGAATTCATCTACCATAACTATTGCGCAATCAACATATGATATCTTAGAGGCGAAAAAAGCCCTTTGTATGACCGTTACCCAAGAATGCGTCAATGTTCGTGACCAAGTGTGGGATGCGTTTATACGTGAAGCCGCCCCACAGGTCAAAGCCGCGGAATTGATGGCGGAATCAGATATGCGCACATCGTGTATTTCAAATATTTCAAACTGTTTCCAAAAGGCGTGCCACGATACAATGGACCCGAATGATCCCGAAGGTTCATACGACATGTGCCTAACCAACCCGGATATGGTAAGTAATTTGTGTAAGGTCCAGGTTACACCATGTGAAAATTCTATTCCGGGTATTATGGAATATGTCAAGGCGCGTCTAAAATCCATGCGTGTTGATTCTTGTACCAAAGAGTTTAAAGAGTGTTTACAATCCGAAGATCGTTGCGGCGAAGATTATACACAGTGTATCGGATTGGACACCGATACAATCGTCGAAATGTGCCCGGCGGATAAATTGGTCGGATGCCAAGACGCGGCGCATAATGCTGATTATGTATACTTAGAACAAGTCGCCCAGGGCATTTTCTTGAACATTGATAATAATATGCTGACCGCATGTCAACGTGCCGCCGATGCCGCGATGATAAAGGTCTGTGGTAGTACCGAAAATTGCGATGACCTGGTCGTGGACAACGGTGCCGGCACACGGAGTTTTAAGTATGAAGTATGTGAATATAAGGGATTTGATAAGACCAGTAGTGTGCCAGATGCATATAACAATGATGGCGTGGCAAGTGGAAATTATGTCAGTGGTATAATGCCAAAATGGACAGGTGTTTGTTATGATTCACTGGACGGAATTTCCGAAGCACAGTTAAAACATAGTGATTCAACTGCAGGTTGGGCGGGGAAATTATCAGGTCTTGTTTATTGGGGTGAAATCTCTTACGATGATAAAAACAATCAATTTACAACAGAGAAAGATTATATTGCGGCTGTTGAAAAGGCCCTTGGAACAACACTTGGTACCGAAGAAAGACAGATTATCAAAGAAAGAGTATATGGTACCGAAATTCGGGCATTAACGGCTGCGGTTGAAAATGCGATAAATGCAATCGAATCTGACCTAAAAGTTCAATATTGTATGACTGGTCGTGAATTCCAGGGTTATAAAGAAATATTGGGAACAGGTTCCACAAGTAATCCGCGATTTAAAAATTTAACAACTCAAATGCGACAGATAATTGCTGCATCTGCATTGAAAAATGCCCGTAATAATTACATGGAAAAGTACGATACAGAAATTCAACGTATGATGAAAGACCAAGTAAAGGCCGCGCAACGTATCGATCGTGATGCGGCAAAAACAACAGCTTACAATCAGTGTGAAAAATGGAAAGAAAGTAGTGAGATACCAGCAACACAAGCACCAAAGGCAAGCAATACAGGGAAATGGATCGCCGTAGGTCTAATCGCAGCTGTTGCAGTTGTTGCATCAATATTTACATTTGGTGGAAGTGCTTTTGCTGGCGGAAGTGCAATAGCGGCAATTATAGCAAGTATTGAAGCTGGTGGCATAGGTTCTGCAACTATAGCGGCAGCGGCAACGACTGCCGTAGCCCTCGGCGCTGCAGGAACAGCCGCAGGTATGGCCGCAAATATTACGCCTGTTGATAAAGTTCAAGTTGAACAATGGAATTATAAAATGACAGCAGACACCGTATTTAATTGGGAAACTGGTGAGTGTACCAAAACCGTTGTCACCCAAGATTGCGAAAAGGTAAAGAAAAACTATTGTGAAGATTGGGCTGATCCAGTGGAAACAAATACTACAATAAAACTTTTGGACTAACCAACCCCGCGTGCATTTACCCACGTCATACTGTATTTTTTCTGCGGTCATACCGGCGAAAGCCGGTATCCCGTCATGCACGTCGCGGGCCAGGGTCTCCTCCTGCGGAGGAGTGGCGCCGAACGGCGACGAGGTGGGGGTGATAAAAAGAAGTTTGCTTTTTTATACTGACCCCCACCCCCCGGCGATTCCGCCGGCCCCCTCCGTTCATCACCCACAAAATTTGAAAAATTTTGTGGGAATTGGAGGGGAACTTGGACCGCAACGGAAACAAAGAGATACCGGCTTTCGCCGGTATGACTTTACATCTGAATCTCGGTCACTTTTTCAACAGGTTCGGAATACTTATCACACAGAACACCTTCATATTTATATTCGCAATCATCACAAACATATTTTTTGGTTGTCCCATCTTCATATTTTTTATCTTTTACATAATCGGTTTCGGAAAGGTATACAATTTCTTTTTCCGAAAGACATTCGCTTGTCGTGGTTGTAATTGTGCAAATCTTTGAACCCGGACTATAAAATGCCTTCATGGTAACAAGGCTTATCATGCTACCATAATCATTTAATAAAACTATCTGACTTGAATTATGCGACATCAGTTCAAGTTTCTTTTCTATATTTGCCCGCTTTATTATATACGAACCTTTTAATACCCCCTGGGCAGTATTACCTTTATATAATTCATTAAAAAGGTTACCAATAGAATCATCGGCCTCACAAACTGTTTTACCATCATCGGGTCGGGTACAGGTTACCGAATTCTTGTCGTACGCCATCATTGTACACGCCATGGCTTTTTCATCGTCACTTTGGGCACGTAACGCATCCGCCACCATTTCATCATACTTAACGCGATAATTTTCGGCCGCTTTACTAAGTGCGGAATTAAATACCATACGCATATATGAATCCAAAATATTCGGAAAACGTTGGAAATTGTTTTGCTCTCCGGATTCTTTTTGACTTTTGCTGTACCGCCAATTTTCGTCCCGTCCATTAACGCACATTTTTATTGTCGGGTCTGTACTTAATAGATTTATTTTTTGGGTCGCGCTGTTCTCAACTGTCTTTATTGCCGCATCAATTCTACTTTTTATCGCTTGATCTGATATACCATTTTTTACATTTCTGATTGAACTTTGGCTAAATTTTGGGTTTGACTTATCGCTATCATCAACATCCAACAACCCAAAATTCATTATTCCATCAATACGTGTATCACCATTGGTATCCGTATAACTTATCAACGAATCTGTTCCGATTACCGTGTCGTCGTCGAATGCCTGGCATTCAGACAAACTGCCACAGACTTCGATAACCTTTTTTTGCACCGCTTTTTGACATGCAGTCAGCATATTATTATCAATATTCAGGAATATGCCCTGGGCGACTTGTTCTAAGTATACATAATCAGCATTATGCGCCTTTGGGTGGGCGGATATATAATCCCCTTGCCAGGAAATCACCCACGCAAAACTTTGTTGTGTGTGTGGGGGGGGCGATACGCTGGTATGGCGGCTTTATTGGCCACTAACACTAATCGTTGACTTTTCGATTCGGTTGGAATATAATGTGTCCGTTATGAAGCGTATTTGGTTTATCTTTACAACAACCACGACTACAACGACCCCCGCGGGGGTACGGTAATTTCTATTTGCGTTTTTTATGGCGCATTAATATAATCAAACAGTTTGAAAATCTAACATAAAATAAAAAAACATAGAGGATTTTATTATGTCATATCCAATTGAATTGATTCGGCACTCGCTGGCGCACGTGATGGCGGCGGCGGTGCAAAAGCTGCATCCGGATGTAAAGTTCGCGGGTGGTCCAGCGATTGAAAACGGGTTCTATTACGACTTTGATACTGATTATCGCTTTTCCGAAGAAGATTTTGAAAAAATCGAAAAGGAAATGCGTGAACTGATTAAATCAAATGGTCGTTTTGAACAGAAAATTGTCGACCTGGACGAAGCGAAAAAAATCTTTGCTGATCAGCCGTATAAAATGGAGTGGCTGAACGAATACGATGCGGCGGGCGAAAAGTTGTCGATTTATACTTTCCGCGATTTCACAGACCTTTGTCGCGGGCCGCATGTGGAAAGTTCCAAAGATTTGCCGCGTGATGGTTTCAAGATTCGCAGTGTTGCCGGTGCGTACTGGAAAGGCGATTCGAAAAACAAAATGTTGCAACGTATCTATGTCGATGCGTTTGAATCCAAAGACGCGCTGGATGCGTTCCTTAAAATGCAGGAAGAAGCCGCAAAACGGGACCACAGGAAAATCGGTCCGGCATTGGGGTTGTTTTTCTTTGATGAACGGTCGCCGGGTGTTCCGTATTATATGCCGGCCGGGTGGACGGTTTATCGTGAATTGTACAACTTTTGGTCCGAATATCACGAAAAGCACGGATATTTGGAATTTCGTTCGCCACTTATGAACAAAAAGGAATTGTACGAAACAAGTGGGCACTGGGACCATTATAAGGATAGCATGTTCGTGTTCAAAGAAGACGACAATAATGTTTTTGCCTTGGCACCGATGTCTTGTCCAAATTCTATTGTTGCGTACCAGCATGAACCACGCAGTTATCATGATTTGCCTTGGCGTATGGCTGATGCAGATATGTTATATCGTTATGAAAATTCTGGGGCTTTGAATGGGTTGTTCAGAACATATGAATTTAATCAAGACGATGCGCATATTTTTATCAGTGAAGATATGATAGAAGACGAATATAACCGTATTATTGATATAATTCAATATTACTATAAGTTGTTCGATATGAAGTATTTTATCAAATTATCAACAAGACCTGATGACTTTATGGGTGATATTGAAACTTGGAACAAGGCAGAAACCATTTTGAAAAAAATACTGGTTAACCGATTCGGGAATAATGGATTCGGAATCAAAGAAAAAGATGGTGCATTTTATGGGCCAAAGTTAGATATTCAAATGGTTGATAGTTTGGGACGCGAATGGCAGACCGGAACTATTCAGTTGGATTTCCAATTGCCGCGAAACTTTAACTGTGTGTATATAGATAAAGATGGCAACAAGAAAACACCAATTCTTATCCATCGGACTGTTTACGGTTCTTTGGGGCGTTTTATGGGATTGATGTTGGAACACTTGGCGGGGAAACTGCCTGTTTGGTTGTCGCCGGTGCATGCCGTAATTATTCCGATTTCAGATCGTTGCAAAGTGTACGCGGATAGTATCGCAGAAAAGTTGCAAAATGTAGAAATAAAAACTGCTACCGCGGGCTTGCGTATCAAGAAAGATTATTCTTCGGAAAGTATGCAGAAAAAGATACGTAATGCACAACTGAAACAGATCCCGTATATGATCATTGTTGGTGATAAAGAATTAGAATCACAGACAATATCTGTAAGACGTCGTGACGGAAAACAGGAATTTAATGTCCAGTTAGATGATTTTATCGAAAGTCTTAAAAGTAAAATCAAAAATAGAGATTTGGATATATAATTCCTGTGCAGTAAAAAAACATTGCCCCAATCATTTGATTGGGGCATAATTATATAAAAAGGATTTGATATGAAAAAAATAATTCTTGCGATGGTAATGTTATTGCCGGTTGTGTTGGGTGCGTGTTCACGTTCTTGCGAAACTGAACCGATTGTCGAACAAAATCATAAACTGATTGTGCCACCAAACTTTGGTGCGCGTCCCGCAAAATAATTTTTGTGATATCGTTTTTTTATGATATAATATCCTGTATCAAAGGGAGAAAAATATCATGAGTGATGACAAAGAATTAGAACTTTTAGATTTAGACGATGCCGATGATACGGTAGACGAGGGCTTGCCCGATGCGGTGCCTTTCGTAACGCCGCGGCCACACAGACCGTGGTTGCTGTTGGCGATTGGTGTCGCGATTATCGTGCTCGCGGTCGTTATTATTGTGCGTGTGGTTAGTAATAATTCTTCATCTTCGATAGAGGTTGACCTGGGCGCGCCCGTTATGGTCGAAGAACGTGAACCGGAAATGATTATGCCTGCGCCGCGTCCAATGCCAGTGCCACAACCGGTACAAGTGCAAAATATGCCTGTGCAGCAAATGCCGGTTCAAGATATGCGGCCTGTGCCACAGCTGGCACCACAGCCGATGCCGCAACAGGTGGCAGTGCAACCCACACCGCAGCCGTTTCCACAACCAGTGCAAGTGGCGGCGCCGCAGCAGAATCAAAATGTTCGTGTGATAGAGGATAGACAGGATGTAACCTTTAATCCGGAGCGTGCAACGGTAACGCCGAAACCTGTTCCAGCACCCGCACCGCGAGAAGTGAAAACTCCGACAAAGCCGAAGCCTGCGCCAAAGCCCGCCGCGCAAAAGGTCGCAAATGGTGGTTGGTATGTGCAATTTGGTTCTTATGGCACGCGCGCCGCCGCCGAAGCCGCTGAGAAAAAGATTCGCAACGGTCATCAGAATCTCTTTGCAGGCAAGCAGTTCGTGATACTGGCGGCGGTGTTGCCGAATGGTTCTACGACATATCGTTTGCGTATCGCGTTCGCGTCTTCGGGTGATGCAAATGGGTTCTGTCGCAATGCAAAGTCCGATGGGCTTGATTGTTATGTCGCGAAATAAGGAGATGAAAATGTTAGGTAGACTTGGGTGGATGGAAATACTGGTTATTGTTTTGCTGTTGGTCATTTTGTTTGGCCATGCGAAAATTCCAGGCATGATGAAAAACCTTGCCAATGGGTTAAAGGTTTTCAAAAAAGAAATGAAAACTGATAAAAAGCCGGAACCCGAAAAGAAAGGTTCCAAACCTGCACCGAAAAAGAAACCGGTGCGGCGCAATGTTCAGAAAAAGAAATAAAAATAAACAGGCGATTTTGGTCGCCTGTTTGTTTTTCTTTTCTTATTTTCTTTTTTCGTGTTCTTCTTGTTCTTCGATTGTCATGGTGGCGAGCGGTCGCGCCAGCATGCGGGACAATCCAATTTCATCGCCGGATATTACACTGTATCCATACGTTCCGTTTTCGATTCGGTCGAGTGCGTTATTGATTTTCGCAAGCAAGTTATTATCACGTTCCGCCATGCGCAGTGTCATAGATGTTTCCTGTTCCGCGGTGGCGTTATCAAATTCATCGCCAGTAATCGAAGAATTTGCAACAGTTGTTGCGGTTACCGAATTCAGTGCCGCCGTGTTTTGACGCGTGATTTCTTCCTTTTGCGCCGTTAGCAATTGATAAAAATACGCCAAATGTTCCGGACACATATATGGTTCAGATTTTTTTGGTGTGTATTTCGGTGGAAGTTCAATAGTTTTATAATTTGCCTTTGCCATTTCTTTATCCTTTTAATTCCGCAATCCATGCGGCAAGTGTTTCTTCGTCCATTAATCCGGTGCGTGCCTCTATCAATTCGCCGTTTTTGAATGCCAGCACACAAGGAATTCCGCGAATGCCGTATTTAGTTGGTGTGCGGCGGTTTTCTTCGTTGACTTCGAATTTAACAAAATTCACGTCCGACACTTTGTCCGAGGCACCTTCAAATATTGGGCCAAACATACGGCACGGTCCGCACCATGGTGCCCAAAAGTCAACAAGTGTTAATTTGCCGCCAATTAATTCAGCGAAATTGTCGTCAGTTGCGTGTGTTACCGACATATTTTTTCTCCTTTGTTGGTTGATATTTTGCACAAGTGTATTATAATTCGAATAAAATGCAAGGGAAAACGTAAAATGAATAAAATCATATACTTAGATGCTGCGGCGACTGCACAAAAGCCTGATTGTGTCATTGAGGCAGAGGCCGATTTTTTGCGGAATTCTTATGCCAATGCGGGACGCGGAATTTGTGCGCGGGCGGTGGCGGTTGATAATATGGTGGCGGCCGCGCGGCGGCGTGTGGCGGAATTTATAAATGCCGATGCGAATCAGGTTGTCTTTACTGCGGGGGCGACAGACGGCCTGAACCGCGTTGTGAATATTTTGTCGCGGCAACCGTGGTATGCGGAAATGTCAACCTTTGCGGTGTCCGATTTAGATCATCATTCGGCGCGTTTGCCATGGCAAGAATTATTGTGCGCGGGGCGTATTCGCAAGATGTTCAAATGCGAATTGGATGAAAATTTTGATATCAATCCGAATTCCGTGCCAAAGACCGACTTTTTAATTATAACCGCGATGTCAAATGTTTTGGGGCGGGCGCAGGATGTGCGCGCAATTATTGCCGCCGCACGAAATAAAAATCCGGATGTCGTGACGATTGTTGACGCGTCGCAATATGTCGTGCATGAAAAGATAGATGTGAAAAAATGGGACTGTGATTTCTTGGGCTTTTCGGGACACAAGATTGGTGCGGATACGGGTGTTGGAATTTTGTATATTCGTGACGCAAACAAATATTTCCCCGATAAATTTGGTGGTGGTATGGTGGCCAAGGTCACAGATACGTCATTAAATTTATACACAAGTCCAGATAAGTGGGAGGCGGGAACACTGCCACTGACCCAGATTGCGGGGCTGTCGCCGGCGATTGACTATTTGGAAAAAAATCGACCGAATCATGATTTGATAAAGCATGCGTATGATGAACTGGTGAAAAATCCAAAGGTAAAAATTTTGACCACGCGTGATGCGGCCATTTTAAGTTTTGCTGTTGATGGTATGCATCCGTTGGATGTCGGTGCTTTGATTGGTGCGAATAATATATGTGTGCGTGCGGGGAATATGTGTGCATCATGGATTCATGCACGCATGGGAATTCCCGGGTCGGTGCGGATTTCCGTCGGTTCGTGGAATACAATGGATGATATAGATAAAACAATTGATGTGATAAATAAAATAGTGAAGTAAAAATGGCGTTTACAAAAGATGATATCATTGGTGCGTTAAAAACGGTCTATGACCCGGAAATTCCAGTAAACATTTGGGATATGGGTTTGGTGTATGATATTGATATTGCGGACACGTCCGTCAATATAAAGATGACTTTTACAAGTCCGACATGTCCCATGATGGAAGATATTTTGAATCAGGTAAAAAATGCGGTCGCGCAAGTTGTTGCGCCGGCGGCGGTCAATGTAGAACTGGTGTGGGAACCGGCGTGGGATTTGTCGCGCATGTCTGATGCCGCGCGAATCGAATTGGACTTAACAAACAGTGGTTGGTAAAAATGAAATTTGAACAGATAAAGAAAACTTTGGATTCCATTATTGACCCGGTTGAAAAATTGGAATTCGTTATGGATTTGGGTAAAGAATTGGCGCCTGTGCCGGCGGGGGCGGGGTGCACAGAAATAATCGGTTGCACATCTTTTGTTCAAATTTGTCGTGAAAAAAATAATTTCTATGGCGTGGCGGATTCGGCGATTGTTCGTGGAATTTTATTTATAATTTTGTCTATTGTTGATGGCAAGATGCCGGATGAAATACGGCAAATGGATTTGGAAAAGATGTTTTTGGAACTTAAAATAAATATTGGTGCGGCGCGGTTGAACGGGGTCAATTCTATGATTCGTTTTTTGAAAAATTTGTGATACAATACACGCGAAAGGATTTTATTCGGGTAGTAAAGATGAATGAAGAAGAAAAAATGTTTCGTATCGGGTCTGCGATGTTGGTGTTGGTTATCGCAATGACGGTGGCGTTACAGGTTTGTTATAGAACACAAAACAATGAACGTCGTCATGTGCGCGAAAGGATTCGTGATACTCAACAAGATATTGCATTGGCTCAGGCAGAATTTGCGTCTTGGGTTCGGCCAGAAAGTTTACGCAATTTGATTGATATAAGTGGTTTTTCAAAAGTAGAGCCGATAAGTTTTAATAAATCGGTTGAAATTCAAGAATTGCCAGATAGAATAGATAAAAAGTAATGTTTGAAGTAGGAAGGGATATTTTTAAGCATGGATTTACGGGTGCCGTTGGTAACGTGGCGGGGCATCGGCGGTTGCGATTTGTTTATAGTCTTTTCTTGGTGGCATTTGTGGTTTTTTCTGTGCGGACATTTCAATTAGCGGCGCGTGGTTCGGACCGTGTTAGACAAAGTATTGGAAGTGCAGATTGGATTGTAAGACGTGCGGATATAATCGATAGAAATGGCGATATATTGGCAAAAAATTTGATGTCTTGCGATATATGGATAACGCCAAAGCAGGTCAAAGTAAAAAAACGGGAAAATATCGCGCAATTTATTCATGAATTGTTTCCGTTTGAATATTCAGAACAGGATGTTTTTAAAATACTTAATGCCTCAAAGCGTGTACGCATAAAAAAGATGGCTGATGAAAATACATGTAGAAAAGCATTGCGGAATCGGTTTGATGGGGTTGAGATTGTGTCTGAGCAACGACGGATATATCCAAAACACAGATTGTTTTCGCATATTGTTGGTTTTGTTGGTCGGTCAAGTAAAGATGATTTGTTCAAAGGGCGTGCCGGCGTAGAAAAAGAATTCGATGATTATTTGGTGAATAATACGGCACCGTTACAGGTATCACTTGATTCGCGTATTCAATCGGTGTTTTATGAACAACTGGCCCGCGCAATCGGTTTGTATCAAGCTAAAGGCGCGATGGGGATGCTTATGAATTCGCGCACAGGTGAAATGATTGCGATGGTATCTTTGCCAGATTTTGATCCAGAAAATTTATCCAAGGTTTCAATGTTTCCGTTGTTGGATGGTGTATATGAATTTGGTTCGGTCTTCAAAGTGTTTAACACCGCGATGGCAATTGAAAATGGAATAAATAAGGAATACCTTGTTACCAGACCTTATCCTATAAAAGACAAATTTAATCGAACGGTTTACAATATATCTGATGTAAAAAGTTTTAGACCCCCGCGTCCATATCTTGGGGTTGATGAAATAATGTTACATTCTTGTAATGTGGGCAGTGCGCAAATAGCACATGATTTACCGTATGGAACTCAGCAAGAATTTATGCATCGGGTTCATATGGATGAACCACTTAGTCTCGATTTTGGTCGGGCGGCCCGGACACTGATGCCTCGTCAGTGGGGTCCGACTGAACGTGCAACCGTTTCAATTGGACATGGAATTTCTGTAACACCGATGCATGTGTTGCTTGGGATAAATTCTATGACAAATGGCGGTATTTATATTTATCCGACAATTCTTAAAAAAGAAATTGGACCTATGGTTGGGGAACGGGTTTTAGATTCTGAAATATCTGAGCGTTTGCGTGGCATAATGTATCGTATTGCCGAAGAAACAACTGGGCGTAATGCGCGGGTTATGGGTATGAAAATTGGTGGTAAAACTGGGACTGCGGAAAAGCATGTGAATGGGCGGATAGAAACATCGAAAAATATGACGACTTTTATCGGGGTGTTTCCAATAGAAGCACCACAATATATAATTATGGTTACAATCGATGAACCCCAGCGGACCGAAGCGTCAAGTATGCAACGAACCGCTGCGTGGAATGCGGCACCAACCGCTGGTAAAATTTTGAATGCAATACTGCCATTGCTATTTGAATAATTTTAGGTTATAATACGTCCGACAATAAAATAAGAGTGATAAAGTTGAAAACTATAGTTGAAAAATCCATGCTGGGACGGGCATGGGTTGTGTCGGATTGTGATGAAATATCAGATAATGATTTGGTGCGATGCGTTTTGCGTAATCGTGGTGTCGCAGATTCGGATACAGAAAAGTTTCTTAATCCATCAATTCATGACTATATGCCGGATCCGTTTGTTTTGCATGATTGCGAGCGGGCAGTTGATATTATTTCAGACGCTATTTTAAAAAATGAAAAAATTGCTGTGTATGGCGATTATGATGTAGATGGGGTTACATCAACTGCGATATTTATAAAATATTTGCGCGGTGTTGGTGCGGATGTGATTTGGCATTTGCCAACACGTGAAGGCGAAGGCTACGGCCTTAATCCCGATGCAGTGCGTGATTTACACGAAAAGGGTGCGCAACTTTTAATAACCGTAGATTGTGGAATTAGTGGTGGTGCGGAAGTTGCAATTGCAAAACAGTTAGGTATGCGTGTTGTTATCACTGACCACCATTCCCCTGATGCGGTGATTCCGGCGGCGGATGCGGTGGTGAATCCAAAACGCGTGGACGATGATTCGGGGCTCACATATTTGGCGGGGGTCGGCGTTGCATTTTTGGTTTTGGTCGCGTTAAATAGAAAATTAAAGTCCGTTGGTGCACCAGAATTGTTGGAAAAAATAAATTCTGTAAATTTGATGGAATATCTTGATTGTGTGGCATTGGGAACGATTTGCGATACTATGGCATTGGTGGGACTGAATCGCGCGTTTGTTGCGACAGGACTGAAGGTTTTATCGTTGCGAAAAAATATCGGTTTAAAGGCATTGATGAAAATTGCCAAAGTGGACAAGGTTTCGGTATATACTGCCGGATTTGTTTTGGGACCACGATTGAACGCGGCTGGACGTCTTGATTCGGCAAGTCCAGCACTTGATTTGTTGTTGACTGATAATTCGTTGGTTGCGCATGATTTGGCGATAAAACTTGATGATTTAAACCATGAAAGAATCGGAATTCAAAATGCAATTATGGACCAGGCAACCGCACTTGCTGATAAATGTTGCGTGCGCGGGAAATGCAGTTTGTTTATCTGTGGCGATAATTGGCATGGTGGCGTTATGGGAATTATCGCCGGGCGTATAAAAGATAGGTATAATTTGCCGACCTGTGTTGCGACCCGTGTTGACGGTGTTATAAATGGTTCGGGCCGTTCTGTCGCCGCGATAAATTTGGGCGCGATTATTCATGATGCGTTGTCCCAGGGTTTGATTACCGAAGGCGGTGGACATGCGGCGGCGGCGGGTTTTTCTTTGCCGGCCGAACGCGAAACGGAATTCTGCGAATTTTTGGAAAAATCTGTTTTGGAACAGTTAAACGGGAAAAAACCAAATTGCGATGTATTGGTTGATGCAGAAATGGACGCCGCAGGGGCAACAATGCAATTGGTCAGAAAATTACAAAAACTTGAACCGTTTGGCCAGGGTAATCCAGAACCAATTTTGGCACTGCGCGGTGCAGTTTTGAATTTTGCAACTGTGATGGGGCGGGGCGCAACACATCTGCGTGGGGCGTTTCGGACATCAACTGGTGGGCGGCTCGATTTTGTGGGATTCAATTTGGTTGGAACGCCGGTCGGTGATTTTTTACTGGACGATGCAAACATAAATACTAAAATAATGGTGTTGGGGCGGCTTTGTGAGAATTCTTACAATGGTCGCGTGAATGCACAATTTGTATTGGAAGATATCGCGATATGATAACACAAGAACAGTTGGATATTTTTGATGAAAAAATTCGCGCCGCGAATTCAATATTTTTATTCGCGCACAAGAATCCTGATGGCGATGCGATATGTTCGGTGTTGGCGCTGGCACGGCTTATTGAATTGAACTATGGCAAAGATGTTACATGCACCTATGACGGGAATATACCGGATAACTTGGACGATGTGCCTTTGCGCAAGAGATTACGATTTTTTGAAAAGATTGAAGATGACACGCCGGTCGATGTCGCGATTGTTATGGATATGGACCATCGCGTCACGCACAATATCGGTGGCCCGGCAAAGTTTATGGAACGCGCAAAGTTTGTAATCGAAATTGATCATCATCAAAGTGATGAAAAAGATGGCGTGCTGTGCATCGATAACGATACTGCGGCCGCAACGGCGGAAATCGTTTATGAACTTATGAAGCGCGCCGAATGGGAGTGGGATTTTGTTATTGGTCGTTTGCTGATGACCGCGATTTTGACTGATACTGGTTGTTTCAAGTATGAAAAAAATGGCAATGTGTTGCGTATTGCGGCGGACTTGGTTGATACCGGTGTCGAAATTCAACGCATAATTGGTGGCCTTAATAACAAACCGCGCAAGACTATTGTAACAGAGGCCGCGTCTGTTGCCGCAACGGAATTTTATTTCAAGAATCGCGTTGCGCTTGCGGTGATTGATAATCAACAATACAAGAATATTGATGGGCGTGGTGAAACGGTTTTGAACTTGCTTGGGCAAATGCATGGTGTGGAATACCTTGTGTTATTAAAGGAGCAAAAACCGGACCAGATTGGAATTTCACTGCGTGGTCGTGGGCGGCCGGTGAATACTGTCGCGGTTGCGCTTGGTGGCGGTGGACATGAATTTGCCGCGGGTGCGGTCGTGCACGACAGTTTGGAAAATGTGAAAAAGAAAGTCTTAGATTTGTTGGCCAAGGAGGTAAAGAAAAAATGTTAAGGAAATTTTTGTTTATGATTTTTGCACTGTTGCCGTTAAATGTTTTTGCGGCCGTGGATTCTTCGGTTGTTGCGCGCGCGGAAAAATACTTGAACGGCATTACCGGAATAACCGGCGATTTTGTGCAGACGAATAATGGCAAGACAGAGCAGGGGACTTTTTCATTATTGCGCCCAGGGCGCGTGCGTCTTGATTACAAGAATTTGCCGATTCAATTGATGGCGGATGGTTCGGATTTGTATTTCTATGACGAATCGTTGGATCAAATTACGACTGTGCCACTGACCAGTACACCGGCCGGAATTTTGGTGCGGAAAAAAATCGATTTGCAAAACGCCGATATCAATGTTGTGGACACGACCGAAGGCGCGCGCACATTTGCGTTAAAGATGAATCTGCGCGGGCAAGAAGGTTTGGGTAATATGACGATTGTGTTTGATAAAAAGCCCGTCGCGCTGAATTCTTGGACGATTATTGATGCGGTTGGAAATAAAACGGATGTCGTGTTTAGTAATTTGAAAACTAAAACTGATTTCGGGAAAAATTATTTTCAAATTCAACGCCATAAAACGGTCAGCACCAGTGGCGGCGATGATTTCTATGATTAAAAATGTTTGGAATAAGTTGGGCTGAATTTATCGTAATTTTGTTGGTTGCCGTTTTGGTAATACCGGCGCGGTATTGGCCTGATGTGGCGCGTGCACTTGCGCGGGCGGTGAAATTTATTCGCGGTGTAATATGGAAAATAACGGACGCGTCTGAAAAAATCAAAGAACAAATTGAAATGGAACAACCAATAACCGACATCGTGAATACTACGACAAAAGATATGTTGGATACTATATCGATGCGGCGCAAAAAACGAAAGACGACTAAATGAAGAAAATGACAATTATGCAACATTTCGCCGAACTGCGTCGCCGCATTTTGTGGACGCTTGCGTTTTTTCTTTGCGCGTTCGTTGGTGGTTGGTTGGTCGCGCCCTTTGTGCAAGAGTTTTTGACCGCGCCGCTGATTGCGGTGTGGAATGATGCGCAGTTGCTCTATACGGGAATAACCGATGGTTTGATGGTGCAATTGTCAATTGCATTGTTGATTGCGATTATGGTGACAACGCCGTTCGCATTGTATCAAGTTTGGGAATATGTTGCACCGGGACTGCATAAAAACGAAAAGAAATTCGTGATTTCGATTTTTATTTTTTCGCCGCTGTTGTTTATCGCGGGTGTGGCGTTTGCGTTTTATTTGCTGTTCCCGTTTGTGTTCAAATTTTTTATAGAATTAAATATGGACGCGCCAGTGCCCGCGGTAATAATGCCGGCGGTGCGCGACTATATAACATTTGCAATCGGATTGTTAAAGGTTTTTGGAATTGCGTTTCAATTGCCGTTGGTTTTGGTGTTGCTGAATCGTGCGGGCGTGTTGCCACGCGAACGTGTTGTCGCGATGCGGCGATACGCAATAATTTTTATCGTAATCGCGGCGGCGGTTTTAACGCCACCCGACATAGTGTCACAAATTTTACTTGCCGTGCCGATGTTGGCATTATTTGAATTGAGCATTTTGTTGATGAAGAAGTAGTGAAAAGTGTTAGGGGCTAGTGTAAGTGGTTAGTGCGTGGGGCAAAACCCCACGTTTTTGTTGCGGACCAAAGTTCCCCTCTGTCGCGCCTTTGGTGCGACGAAGAGAGGGGTGGCGGGTAGCACCCGCCGGGGTGTGGTATTCCGAATAATTTATAAAAAAATAAAGACCACCTCCCGGCGTTTCACGCCGTACTCCTCCGCAGGAGGAGAACTTAATTTTTTATTTTGAATAAAGTCAAATATGTGATATAATGCGTGCGGATCAGGTGGGAACCTGGTTCGGGGCTGTAGCAGGCCTACAAACTCCGGTGCAATGCATCGTAATCCGACTTTGTTTTTTTCATTGTTGCGATTTTCATGTCTTGCACCGTCTTGATTTTTTCCCCGATCGTGTGGTTCGGGGTGCCATTGGGATATACAACAGGATTAAACCCCGAAGTCCCATGGAATCATTGAGTTTGTGATTTGCTAACACCCCGACCGCTTGGTTTCCCATGCGGTTTTTTCATTAGTGGTTAGTGGGGGAAAAGTGAAAAAAATTTTATTATTTTTAATTCTGCTTATTCCGCAAATTGTTCGGGCGGATGATGCGGTTGTGTCCGATGATATGGTAAAACAGTTGGAACTTTCGAAATTAAAACGCGAAGTGAGTGAACTTGAAATCAAACTTTCCGAATGCAAGCGAAAGAATAAAAATTGGCGCACGGCGACATGGATTGGTGCGGCGGGAACCGTTGCAACCGGTACCGCGGCGATAGTGCAGGGCGTAAAGTTAAACAAACTTAAAAAAGAAAAAAGCAATACGCAAAAACAAGATGAAAAATAAACTAATTATCTTTGCCGGGATTTTTGCGTGCTTTGCTGCGCATGCCGCGGATTATATTGATATGCAGATACGTGAATTGCAACAACGGCGCGATGAGTTAAAAGCAGAGTTAGACGCGTGCGAAGAAAATACACGTAAGTTTAAAATCGCCGGTGTTGCAACACTGGGCGCGACGGGTGTTGGTGTTGTTGGAAATATTGCACTGCATAACGAAATAAAGAAAATCGAACAATCAAAAAACGGTGGTGGGTACAGTGGCGGTGGTGATAGTGGCGCTCAGGGGTTGGGCCATTTATCAAAGGAACAAAAGCAAGATGTGCAATGCAAGGAAATCTTTTGCCTAGATGACGACCTGGAAATGGCCGAAGCAAACGGATGTGAGTGCTAATTCAAAACAAACAACAAAAACCAAAAGGAGCAAAAATGAAAAAAACTTTGTTGTCAGCTGTCGCCGGTTTGGCGGTAATTGGTTCGGCGTGTGCCGCTGGGCCTGATACGTGTAATCCAGATAAATATGTTTGGGTTGAAAAGGATGAACTTTGTATCCCAAAAAATCCGTGTAAGTCGAAAAGTGATGTGATACGTGACGCGTATTGTTCAACCGTTTTCAGTAATGTTCAATTAAGTAATTGGCGCTATAGTATCAGGGTTGTGCAGGCGTATCTTAGAAAACAACGTGGACTTAGTATGACGAATATAAAAGATATACCCTATGATAAAGATACAAGTTTTTTGGGGCAAGATTATATACCAGCAAAAACAAGTGATGGTGGTTATATAGTGTTTGAGTTTGATGATTTGTCTGACCTTGGTGGTGCAGATGTTCGCAATGGTATTGCGCAAGCGGTTTGTATTGTATATAGTGGACGTGATCTAAATTTTGAACAGTACGGTGGTCGAGAGGATTTCTTTGGGTGTAAGCGAGTTTCTGAATCCGATTGTTTAGAGATGGCGCAAATGATGACAGAGTTACGAGATGGGCACCTTGTGACCGCTTCTTATGAACTTTATAGTGATGGTAGTGGATATTTATGTAATTTGACATTTGAAAAATAAAAAATGTTCCCCACCCAATCGGGTGGGGTTTTGTTTTGGAATAGTGCATTTTTTGTGATATAATTCGGGTATGTGGAATTTTATTCGGGCTTTTGTGGTCTGTGCTTTTGGCGCGTTGGTTGCGTCGTGTGATTTGCAACCTAAAATTGTTGCGTTGCCCGATACAGTTGGCGAATTTATTTCATCGCGATATCCAACATTGCTTGCCGACCCAAAGACCGAGCCGGAAATTTATAATTCGGCGGTTTCGGATTATGGTGTGTATGCGTCGCCTGATTTATATGGAACGGGGGCGGTTGATGAATATATAAACTATTCCGCGGTTGATGATTATGTGTTGCCGGAACAGGTTGAAGATGTGCCGCCAGAATCGGAACCGATTGCCGAATCGGAAACGCCTGCGCCGGTCGAAGAAGTTGAACCAGAGGCGGAAGATGTTGCGCCGGTTGAAACCGAATCGGATGTGTTGAAAATTCCAGATTACGAACCGGATACGCTTTCCGTTCCCGCGCGTGCGGCGGCGGGCACCGTTGTTGTGCGGCGTGGTGATACGCTGTATGCGATTGCGCGCGAACACAATATGACGGTTGATGAAATCGCAAAGATAAATAAACTTTCCGCACCGTACACGATTCGTGTTGGGCAAATTTTGAAAATTGAAAAGCCAATTGAAAACCCAAAACCGGTTGCGGAAAAGAAAATTGAACCAAAGGTTGAGCCGAAAGCGGAACCCGTTGTGAAAGAAAAAACAAAGGAAACCCCAAAGGAAACTGTGAAAGAATCGCCGAAAGAAAAAACCGATGTGCGCGTGCCGGTGAAAACTATAAAGATTGAAAAGGGCGACACTTTGTATTCTATTTCGCGCGCGTATGCGGTGCCGGTCAATGATTTGGCGGTGATGAATAATTTGTCTGCGCCGTTCGCGTTGCGTGTCGGCGACAGTTTGCGGGTGCCTGATTTGGCGGAACGTGTGCCGGTAAAGAAAGACATCGCGACGAAAACGCAACCGGTAAAGGCAAAACCAAAATCCGAAACTAAACCGAAAGAGCAGGCGAAGCCAAAAGCAAAAACCGAGACCAAATCGCAACAAAAGTCGCAACCGAAAACCGAATCGAAAAATCAAACAAAGCCAAAACCGGCGGAAAAAACGAATCAGAAAAAAGTGACGGAAACGAAAAAAAACGCCGATAAAAAAACAACAAAAGTTGAAACGGAAAAAAACGAAACACCAAAAATTGTGGCGCGTTCTTCGTCAAAGTTTTCTTGGCCGGTGCGTGGAAAAATCTTGTCCAATTTTGGTGCAAAAAATGGCGGGCTGTATAACGACGGAATAAATATTTCGGCGGCGTTTGATTCAACCGTTGCCGCGGCGGAAAATGGTGTTGTTGCGTATGCGGGCAACGAAGTGCGTGGTATGGGGAATTTGATTATCATTCAGCACAGTGATGGGTGGATGACGGTCTATGCGCATTTGAATTCTATGTCCGTGCGGCGGGGTGCGCGTGTTAGTGTCGGTCAGAAAATTGGCACGGTTGGGCAGACTGGAAAAGTTACATCGCCACAGTTGCACTTTGAAATTCGCAACGGGACCAAGGCACACAATCCGATAAATTATTTGAAAAAATAAAACCGCCGATTTTTTCGGCGGATTATGTTTTTTGTTTTATGTTATTTCGTTATCGGTTGAACTTGACCCCAGGATGCCTGGTACCCGCCGTCGCGTGTCAAAACAACCTTTGCGTTTTTCAAGTCAGAGCAATCAAGGTCGCGGATTTTATAGGTCTTGGTAAAGCGGCCCGGTTCGTCCACAGATATTGTCGGCAATTTCAAATCCATGCATTTTGATTCGCAACAATTAAAGTCGCCACAATCACCGCATTGATAGATTTTCATTTTGTAATCTTTGCCCGGACGCAGGTCTGTTACATCAACTGTCATTTTCACGCAATCGTCATCTTGTTTGAATTTGATGTATCCCATTGGTGATGTGCCACCGCTGCTGTTGCGGGTGTACATGTGTGCCTTCATGCCTGGACGTGCCATTGGTTGCATTTCTACAACTTCGACGGCTTCGGCTTCATAGACCATAACAGGTTGGTGCGTGCCATAGTCCCTGTGGTGTTTTTTTGCGCCGTCCATGTGATGACGGCCGCCGCATGTCGTTGAGCATCCGGCCAACAAAGCAGTCGCCGCGATTGTCATTGTAACTGTTGATACTTTTTTAAGAATGTTTGTCATTTTTTACTCCCTTGGGTTGTGACGGTTAGATTATATTTTATTTCGTTTCGTTTTTCGTCAGGTATGATTCCCTATGAAAAATTCCCCGCGGGGGCGGGGAATTTGGATGCAGTATGAACAAACGAACTTAGAACATATAGCGCATGCCAATGTCGCCGGCAAAATTATGAACCCCGGAATTGACATCCGCATAGGTATAGCGGAACGCAAGGTCGACCGCAAAAATGCGCCAGTCAAATGTTACACCAAGTGTGCCCATCGCAGAAAATTTTGTTGGTTTGCTGGTTTTATTGCCTATGCCTGCAACTTCACGTGTTTGGTCAACAAACGCAACACCGGCACCCATACCGATGAACGGACGAATCATTTCATAGTCGCCAAAGTCCATATATGCGTTCATCAATAATGTGTTCAATTTTGTATCAACATTTAATTGATACGGCCCAAAAGCATTGTTGTCTTTTAACTTGGTCAGCATCGACCATTCGATTTCGGTTCTTGCTTTGTGGCACCACATAGCCAAACCAAGTGCGGCACGTGCGTGCATTTCTTGGTCACTAAGTGATTCTTTATATCCGTCAAACCGATAGTTCAGGTTAGTATAACCCGCGCCAACACGTAACGCAATATACGGGTCCAACGAATCCCAGAACGATTCGTTATGATATTGACCAGCCATAGCAGGACATGCGATAATTGCGGCCAAAACAGGGATTGCTACTTTTTTCATTTTTTCTCCTTTTTGTTTTTTCCTGGGCGCGCTTTGCGCCCATTGACGTTTTTAATGATAACATGTGTTTGGGGCACTTTACATAGGTATGGATACCTTTGTGGGATTTGGGGGTGTGCGATAAAAACTTGCATTTTTGTAAAAACAGTATATAATTTGCGGGTCATAAAAGGTTTCTGACCCATGGGTGCATAGCTCAGTTGGTAGAGCAACTGACTCTTAATCAGTGGGTCTGGGGTTCGAGTCCCCATGCGCCCACCAAAAATTCAATCCGGCTAAGCGCCGGATTTAATTTTTGCTTGGGCAAATTGGACGAGAACCCCAGGGTTCGACACGATAGCCGGTTTTGCAGTTGTAACAAACAAAATGTGGGGCATCCGCCCCACCTATGATTCTGTTTTACGATTTGACACATGTGCCTTTCCCATTTGGGTCACTACACGTCAGACCAGAACAACATATAATGCCACTACCGCAAGCGCCATTCTCGCTGACACAGGTCGGTGCGGCGGCCGCCGCTACCTGGATATCACCATACAGCCAACAATAATCTATATCATTTTCATGCCCGGGCACATAGCCTGCACAGGTCATTTTATCTTGCTTTGCAGTTTCAACGGCTGCAACGGCGGTTTCAACCGCGGCGATATTCGCAATGTCGTTGCCATTGGTAAGGGTTGTGCCATTGTATGTTGCGGCACTGGATACAGCCGTGGAACCAACCTGACCCTCGGTGCCTGTGTATGTAACAACATCACCAGCCTTACCGGCGACGATTTTATTTTGTTTTAACGCAAGGCCATATGCCAATGACGAACCGGTTATGTATTTAGTAGAATCATCGGACGGCCACATTCCTTTATTAAAATCCGTATCATATGCATTAACAGCACTGGTCTCTGTTGATGTCCAGGAAAGTGTGTTGTTAAGGCTGGTCCATATGCTACTTAATTCAGTTGCCACGGCACGAACAGTCGGAACAAAGTTATCATAAGTCGCAGCGGTATAAAAGGAGTTTAAATTAGTATTAAACACGCTACTTAAAGTTCCCCGATCTAAAACACCAACCGTATTACCATTCAATGCGGTGCCGGCGGCGTTGGTTAGAACAAGTGCGGGGACATAGACATTTGCGCTTGGATTTTTATCTTCAAAAAACAACACCTTGTCCGTGGTGATTTTATCTTGTTTTGTGGTATCGACATAGTATTTTGATGTAACTGTTTTCTGGTCCAATAATTCTTGGGCCGTTGGGTCCGCAAACGCCGGCATCGCAACCACCGCCGCAATTAGTGAAGTTGTTATCAATGTTTTTCTCATTTTTTTACTCCCTGTTGTTTGTTGTTGTTCATACAAAAAAACCGCGTTGGGAAACCAAGCGGTCGGGGTGTTGAGAAATCACAAACTCGATGATTCCACCGGACTTCGGTTTTTTACGCCTGTTCTATACCCGATGGCACCCCGAACCACACGGTCGGGGAAAAATTCAAGACGGTGCAAAACATGAAAATCACAACAAAGGCAAAAAAACAAAGTCGGATTACGATGCGTTGCACCGGAGTTTGCGGGCTTCTCACAGCCCCAAACCAGATTCCCATCTGATTCAATTCTTATGATATCATGAATCGGTATTTTTGGTCAAGGGTAAAAAAAATCTTTAAGATTTTTATCCTGTGTGGTAAAATTATAGGCATGAAAAATATGATGAAATTCTTTTGGTCATGTGTGTTTTGTTTCATTGCAATTGATGCCCAGGCGTATGTCATAGGGGCCGAATATGATACGGAAAACCCGTGGACCGATGACATAGAGATAAATGCAGAATCGTCACTGGATGATTTAATCATTATAAACAACGGTGTTATTGCAGGTACTATTACAATTAGTGGTAATGTTGCGGTTACAATTCAAAATAATGGTGAAATATTAAATCCAATCGTTTGCGATGAATGCTTGCCGGTAAATATATCTCAGATTATCGCCGATAGTAATTCAATCAATCCTGTTCCTGGGTTGTCGGGACATACGGTTGTGGTGCAAAGTAGCGCAACAGAAATTCAATTGGCCGATGTTATCGCAATTTCTGGAAATGCTGCGGCAATCAATTTGGAAAATGTCGGTGTAATTGTAAATGCTGATATTTCAGATGTGCATCCGCCAATTTATATCAATTCGACGAATAGTGTGAATTTTATTGTTAACGGTTTGCCGAATGATTGGAATGGTGATGTGCCAATACTTACCGGGATTCATAATCAAGAAGGAACGCACGATGTTCAGGCGCCTGGGATAGATACTATGTTTGTTGCGCATGGCCGCATATTCGGTGGTGCGTTGTATGTTGACCTGGACCGTGAAACACGGTATTCGATTGTTCTTGAAAACGAAATGGGCGATTGGTTGGATGATTTACGGGATGATAATCCGGATGATAAATTGCTGGACGCGTTGGATAATGCGTGGTCGCGTGCGGATCTGAATGACATATTATCGCGGTCGATGCGGACTAACCCGATAAAGTTGATGGACCCGGTGCGGTCGTTCAATACGTTTATGCTTGGCGACCATATACATGATTTGGCCTTCGGAATTGTTGCAGAACCGTTCTATATTTATTCAGGTGATTTTTCAGTGCTGGGCGGTGGGGTCGGTGTTTCAGGGCGTGTCGCCAAGAATTTGATGGCAAAGTTTGGAATCTATGCCGGTAAAATGGATTATTCGGGTGATTTGGATGATTTTAATGGAATGCTGTATGGTGCGAATTTTGGCGCACTTTATAAAGATTCTGATTTTTATGTGCGCGCGGTTGGAACAGTGTCTTCTGCGAGTTTTAGCGATATAGAGGTTTTTGACGGAACACGTGGTGTTAAAAATCCAAGTGGACTTTCGGGTGCGGGAATTGTTGATGGTGGACTTGTTTTTCGTCTGTTTGATGAATTTGATTTAACGCCGTTTGTTGGTGCGCGGTTTGACTATGCGCATGTTTTGAATTTTTCTGATACAGATGTGAATATGCGGTTCGGGTTAAATATCGATAAAGAAACAACTGTCGATGGAAACCGCTATGCGTTTGGGCTCAGCGCGGTTGGTCAGACGAACGGCGATATTTATGGTGCGATTTATACCGATATAATGTCGGTTGTTGACGGCATCGGTGGGCGTTTACAGTTTGGAATTCTGAACGATGATTTTGGAATGTCTTATCGGATTTCACTTGACGCAAAGTTCGCATTTTAATCAACAATTTTCCCACGCAGTGATGCACGATTGAATTCGGATAGGTTGATTATTCCAGAATGCCGTCATACCGCCGAAGGGCGGTATCCAGTTTTTGCAAATGCAAAAACTTGCGTCGCAGACATCAAATAAATTGTCATTCCGAACTTGTTTCGGAATCCTGCGGAGCAGGTCATCGCTATCGCGATGTCTGGGCACCGCGCGTCCGCGGTGTGACGATTCTCTGGAAATGTTTTATTTAATCAACAATTTTCCCACGCAGTGATGCACGGTTTGCCGCGGTGATTTCAATTGTCGCCATTTGCTTTGGATTATCCGCGCGTGCAACAATACACTGTTGCATATATGGTGTGCGATAGAGCAGGTGTTTACCGGTTTTATCCGCACCTTCGTAAAGGCAGTTTAGTTTTTTCCCGACACACGTTTCATTAAAATCGCGCTGAATTTCATTTAGAACTCCGTCAAGTATCGCAAGTCGTTCGCGTTTGATTTTTTCGCCGATTTGGTCGGGCATCAATGCCGCCGCTGTATGTGGACGGGGTGAGTATTTGAACGAATAAGAATTTATATAACGAACGCGGCGTGCGATTTCCAATGTTTGATTAAAATCGTCATCTGTTTCGCCGGGGAAACCAACGATAAAATCACTTGAGATTTGTATGTCGGGACGTGCGGCACGCAGTTTGTTTATGATGTCCATATATTCGTCTAAACTGTATGGGCGATTCATGTGGCGCAGGACATCGGGTGAGCCGCTTTGAATTGGCATATTCAAAAATGGCAACAGTTTTTCTTCGGTTGCGAACATCTGAATCAAATCGTCGGTCATTTCGGTTGGATAACTGGATGTAAAGCGTATACGGCGGATTTTTGGGATTTTTGCGGTCGCACGGATTAAATCAGAAAGACGAAAAACCTTTCCGTTTTCGTCAGTGTATTTATATCCGTTCACATTTTGCCCAAGGAAGCAAATCTCCACTGCGCCGGTTTCCGCCGCATGCAGCGTGTCGCGCATAACATCATTGAACGCGCGCGAAATTTCCGGACCGCGTGTAAAGGGAACGATGCAATATGTGCAACAATGATTGCAACCTTCTTGAATCGGGATATACGACACGGTTGGTGCGGTCGTCATCGGTGGCAATTCATCGAACTTTTCAAGACCGGTTAAATCAATGTTCAAAAGTTTGGTATCTGGGTCGGAAAAAATCTCTGGCAAGCGATGATAACTTTGCGGTCCCAAAACAAAATTTAATTCGGGGATTCGATGAAATGCTTTCGCGCCAACCTCACGCGCGACACAGCCAACAATGCCGAAAATCGCGTCCGGTTTTTTCGCATCGCGCACGCGCCCCAGTTCGGAAAATACTTTATTCGTTGCCTTTTCGCGGACGGAACAAGTGTTCAGTATTATTATGTCCGCATCGGCGACACTTTTGGTTGCCGTCATTCCGCGCGCGTCCAGCATGGCGGCAATTCGCCAACTGTCGTACACGTTCATCTGACAACCAAAAGTTTTAATAAAGTATTTTTTCATTATTTATTCCTGGCATTGATAAATTTTTGACTCGTATTTTTTAATGCCTGAACTTGCCCTAAAACTTTAACGGGTTTGATTTCCGTCCAAGGCGTCGGAACCATTATATAACTTTGTCCAAAGATGATGTCGTATTGCATTTGTAATTGTTCCATGGTGTTTTCCTTTTTAGTTCAATTTCTTTTTAAGAATTTCATTTACGACCGCGGGGTTTGCCTTGCCGGCGGATGCCTTCATCACGTTTCCAACAAAGAACCCAAGCAATCCAACCTTGCCAGATTTATATTGTTCAACCTGGGGCGCGTTTGCGGCGATGACCTCGTCAACGATTTTTTCAATTGCGCTTGTGTCGGTGATTTGCTTCATCCCGAATTTGTCGGCAATCGCACGCGGCGACCCGTCCGCCCCGTCCAGCATTTTGATAAATATATCTTTGGCCTGTTTGCCGTTGATTTCGTTTGCCGCGACCATATCAACCAGTTCCGCCAAATCGGTTGGTGTGATAATGCGCATGCCGTCAACAATGCCAGATTTTTCATTTGTGATGTCATAGTTTTCTGGGTGTGCAAACAGTTCGGAAATCATCCAATTCGCAACGCCCTTGGCACGTTCGGGTTTTGAACCAACCGCCGCATCGAACCAGTGCGAAATATCAACCGACTCTGTCAGGCGTGCGGCATCGTATTCCGCAAGCCCAAGTTTTGCAATGTAGCGCGCGCGCGTCGCCGCCGGCAATTCCGGCATTGTGCGCCGTATGCGTTCGATTTGTTCGTCCGTGATAACCAGTGGCAACAAATCCGGGTCCGGGAAATAGCGGTAATCAAGCGCATCTTCTTTGCTGCGTTCCACAGTTGTTGTTCCGTCGCCTTGGTTAAAACGCATGGTACAACGGTCAATTGTTCCGCCGTTTTCAAGGATTTCAATTTGACGTTTGGCCTCGTATTCAATGGCTGTTTTTATGAATTTGAATGAAATCATGTTTTTAATTTCGCAACGTTCATTAAAATATTTTGCACCAACGGGTCGCACAGAAACATTGACGTCTGCACGCATGGAACCTTCTTCCATATTTGCCTTGGATACACCAAGTGCGCGGGCAATTTCACGAATTTGTCGCAGGTATTTTTCCGCCTCGTCCGGTGACGAGATAAAGGAGTTGTTTTCTGGGTTTTTCACGTCCAGTGCCGTCACAATTTCCAACAGCATGACACCCGACCGGTTAAGGTCAACAAAAGATTTCGATGGGTGCATATCGTGTTTATTCTTTGCCGCATCTTGTTCCAAATGGGCGCGTTCAATAAGAATTTTTTTCGGGTTGCCATCATCGCCAATAATTTCAATCCAACCATGATTGACCACTGCGGGTTCACTGGTTGCCTGGGTGATTTGATAACCTTGTGGCAGGTCGGGATAGAAATACTGTTTGCGGGCAAAACGGCTTTTCTTGGCGATTTCTGCGTTTATTCCAAGGCCAAATTTGATGGCCTGTTCAACGCAATATTCGTTCAAAACCGGCAACATTCCGGGCATTGCGGCATCGACCATGGAAACCTGGGTATTTGGTGCGACAGTCGGGTTATAGTCCGCCGATGCGCCACTGAAAATCTTACTTTTGGACAGAACCTCTATGTGAGTTTCCAACCCAACAACCACTTCCCAATCGCCTGTTTTGCCTTTTATCGTGAACATTTTCTTTTTCCTTGCTTTTTTGTTTTTTGTATTTTATTATGGCTCTCACGGATGGCCAGATAGCTCAGTTGGTAGAGCAAGGGACTGAAAATCCCTGTGTCAGTGGTTCGATTCCACTTCTGGCCACCATTTTTTATTTCCCCATAATCTTTGTTGGTCTGTTATCTACGCCAGAGAATTGTTCGATATGTTTGGCCAGTTGCAGTACACGAACATCATCAAACATTTTCCCAACAACCTGCACGCCCAACGGTAACCCGTCCGACGCCAATCCCGCCGGCACAGATACCGCCGGCACGCCCGCCAAATTCATCGCGACCGTAAATAAATCCAATGCATAGTATTCAAGCGGTGTCATGTCTGAATCCAGTGGTTTTGCCGTTCCCGCACCCGACGGGCAAACGATTAAATCGCAACTTTCAAATGCGCGGTTGAACGCATCGGCAATCATACGGCGAACGCGTGCGGCCTGCATAAAATAAACTTCGTAAGATTCAGACGATAAAACCGCAGTACCGATAATCATACGGCGTTTGACTTCGTCACCAAATCCGGCGGCACGTGTCTTTTTATATGTGTCGTAAATGTCGGAACCCTCCACACGCAGGCCGTATCGCACACCGTCATATCGCGCAAGGTTTGATGATGCCTCGGCCGGGGCGATGATATAGTATGCCGCGAGTGCGTCAAGGATATTCGGAATTGAAACCTCAATAATTTCTGCGCCGATTGATTTCAAATCAGCCACGCGTTTTTCAAATAGAGATTTCATATCATCGGAAATTTTGACATTATCAAATTCTTTGATAACACCAACGCGCAATTTTTTCCCGTCACCCAAAACTGGCTGCAAAGGCGTTTGCATATTTAATTTGAAATCCGCACTTGTGGAATCCTTTGGGTCGTGTCCCGCCATCGCCGAAAGCAACAGTGCCACATCATCAACCGTTCGTGCGATTGGGCCGGGTGTATCGAGTGATGATGCAAATGCAACACAACCCCACCGTGATGACAAGCCGTATGTTGGCTTCATGCCGACCAGTCCAGTGATAGAGCAGGGGAAACGTATTGAGCCACCCGTATCTGTTCCGGTTGCACCCATTGCCATACCCGATGCAACGGCGGATGTTGAACCGCCCGATGAACCGCCGGCGGTTAAATGTTTTTCCCTTTGCCATGGATTTACCGGTGCACCAAAGTATGAAGTTTTCGAAAATGTTCCCATCGCGAATTCGTCTAAATTGGATTTCCCCAGCAGCACCGTTCCGGCATCAATAAATTTTTGGGACACGGTCGATTCATATTCCGGAATAAAGTTTTCAAGCATGCGCGATGCCGCCGTGGTGCGAATACCGCGCGTTGCGAATAAATCCTTCATCGCAATCGGAATACCGTCAAGTGGTTGCGCGTTTCCGTTTTTAATGCGTTCGTCCGCGGCATGTGCGTCCGCCAGTGCGCGTTCCGCCGTAACCGTGATATATGCGTTCAATTCGGGGTTATATTTTTCAATTCGCGCCAAGTGAGCCCGCGCAAGTTCGGTCGCGGATATTTCGCGACTGTTTAGTTTCTTTAACGCTTCGGTAATGGTTAAATCTATCATTTTTTTTCCTTTATTTCCCTGCGGCGTGTCGGTTCACAGATAAAATTTCACAGATGTGTTTTATAAATTGCGATTTGCACAAATCCCTTTGAAAGCATAGCGCGCAATTGGCATCCATCTTTAGCCCACAATAACGATCGTTAGCATCGGCGGCCGGAATGATTTCGATAATCATTTCGTTCTTTTTATTTCTTGGACGGATAGGTGTGAATTGTTTGGCCGGTTGAATGCCATTTGCGTGAATTATCATATTGCCAAAATGCACATTGCAAAAGCATTTCGTATCGGCAAAATCATTTGGGTTATAGTTTTTAACAAAATTTAATAAATATTGCTTTTGTTCTTCGGTCCATGGGCCCAATTTTATCTCTGCCGGTTTGCCAATATTTGACATTGACTTGTTTGTTAAAATTACTTTTATTCCATTATCTGACATTTTATATCCCTTTATTTAATCCCCATCCATAACCTTTGGCACCGCAAAGTATCCACGACTTACGCCGGCCTTGTCCGGTGCGTTCGCCATAACCGCATCGCGAATGCCGCCGTCGGTGACAACGTCTGCGCGCAGTGGTAAATCATGCATCGCCGGCGAAAGCATTGGTTCAACGCCAGTTGTGTCAATCTGTTTTAATTTATCAATCCATTCAATAACGGAATCGATATTCATTTTTTCAAGTTGCTCATCGGAAATGTCAATCTTTATCAAATCCGCGAATTTGTGCAATTGTTGCTTGCTAAATGCCATTTTACATCCTATATTTTAACACAAAGGTGATTATACAATGATTTTATCAGATTTCAAGGCATTAGAAAAAAAAGGTCGGTTGTTAGGCATCGATTGGGGCGCGCGCCGAACGGGTATCGCGGTTTCGGATGCTTCGTGGTCTTTGGTGTTTCCGCGGTCGCCGATTTTGCCACATAATGAATTAGATTTGCTTAAAAAAGTTGAAAAGTTGATAAAGGACGATGGCTTTGCAGGCGTTATTATCGGGTTGCCGCTGCGAACGGACGGAACTGATTCCGATACTACGCGGGCCGTGCGGGCGTTTGCCGATGAACTTTCCAAATTGGTTGATACGCCGATTGCATTTATTGATGAAGCATTAACATCTATTGTCGCGATGGACTATTTGGGACGGCGGGTGCGGCGACATGATATTAAAACGCGCCTTGATTCATTTGCCGCCAAGGTTATTTTGGAAAATGCGATTGCACTTATCAAGCGGGGTTAAGACGACAAATTCCAGATTACCGTCATCCCGCGGTGTCGGGCCCCGCGCAAAATGAAGTTTTGCGTGGGTGATGGTGCGCGTGATCCAGTTTGCGGCAACGCCGCAAACCTGCGTCGCAGACAGTAAATATAAATGTGCGATGTCGCAAAGCGCACATCGCATTCCCTGCGGGGCAAGTTTTTGCATTCGCAAAAACTGGGCACCGCCCTTCGGCGGTGTGACGCGTCTTTAGAATCTTTTTGTTCTGTTTTAATTGTTTTGTTATTCTTCGCTTTTATCTGGTATCTTGCCGTCGGTGGAAAGCAAGATTGCTATCCAGCGTGTTGAATCAAACTGGGCAGTTATTATAAATGCCGCAACGAGTAACGGAACACTGAAAAACATTCCTGCGACACCCCATATCAATCCCCAGAACACCAGGTTTATTAAAATCGCAAGCGTTGAAAGGTTTAATGTCTTGCCCGTAAGTTTTGGTTCGATGATATTTCCGAATACTATTTGTAATCCGATAAGACCCAATGCAAGTAATACTAATTCATTTAATGTTGCGCCTGATATTGCCGCAAACAATATCGGCAGTCCGCATCCGATAATTGCTCCGATTGTCGGAATGTAACTTAGTATAAATATCGCAAACGCCCATACGCCCGCGAATTCAAGGCCCAATATCCACATCCATGCGTATGATATCAATCCCGTAATTCCGGAAACAAGTGTCTTCATAAACAAATATTTCTTCATGTTTTCGTCAATGCTTTGTATGATATAGCGAATTTTCTTTGAATGATTTTTATTTGGGAAAAGTTCAGCAAATTTTTTATGAAATGTGCTTTGTTCCACAAACATAAATATCATATACACAATCACCATGCCCATCGATGTTGCAAGTTTTGCAACCGATGAACCGATGCTTGATACAATCGATGTGATGTTCGGCAGGGCGATACTGGTTATATCAATATCCAATGTGTCGGAAATATAATTCCAAAGACTATTCAAACTTGCCTGAATTTCCGGCATTGCCACCAACAGTTCGTGGAACATCGGCCGGACACGTGTTACAAACAAATATATTAAACCAACAAATGTTGCGATGGACAAAAGTGTTGATAACAAATTGAATAATGGTTTTGAAATTGTGCATTTGCCTTCTTCGCATGCAGGAAAAAGCTTGCGATAATATGTCGCAGTTGCGTTTATCAGATACCATAAAAATGTTGCGACAAGTAATGGTATAAATATTGAACTGCCTATCCACAATATGAATATAAATGCGACAAATAAAATAAGTCCGTTCATGTGTAACACCTTTGCTTTTGCATCAACATTATTCTATCACAATTTTGCCGTTTGATAAAGTGGTTGTATGTGTTGGTGATATTAAATCGGTAAAATTATGTTGATGACTTATGAAAATAAATGTTGTGTCAGGCATCGATTTTATTACGTCCGCGATTTGCGTCTGTGTTTGTGCGTCCGCACCAGAATCTGGTTCATCTAAAATCGCAAGTTTCGGATTGGTTAAAATAAGGCGTAACAGCATTATGCGTTTTCTTTCGCCACCTGAAAAACCAACATTTATTGAACGGTTTAGCCATTCACGTGGTATGTTTAATATGTCGCGGGCTGTTTCCAAGTTTTCGATAAATTCAGACATAGGTAAATCCCGCCCCGTTTGGAAATGATAGTGTGCGGATGCGGAATGTTTTAGAAAACTGGTAATGGTAAGGCCCGGAATTTCAGGAACATTTTGTGCACCGGTAAATATACCCATCAATGCGCGGGCGGTTGCGTTTTCGCCTGTGATATCGTGGCCATCAAAAATGATTTTTCCGCTATCTATTTTATATGTTGGGTCGCCGGATATGGTGCCGACCAATGTAGATTTGCCCGAACCATTTTGTCCGCGGATTAAATGTCGCGCACCGTTTTCTATATCCAAATTTATATCTGATAATAATTGTTTCCCGTCAAAGGATACGCAAAGGTTTTTTATTTCAAGTATCATTTTATTCCCCCATTGGTATTGGAAATTGCCATTTGAATAAGTTGTCGTGATTCAACCAAAAATTCCATTGGTAATCGCGACAGTATCGGTGTTGCGGTTGCACCGATAATAAGTGCCGTTGCGGTGTCTGTATCAATGCCCGCTGTGTTCAGGTAATGTAATTGTGTCGCATCGATTGAACCGGTTGATGCCTCGTGAGTTTGGATATTATCGGCGTTTTCATAAACTATGTCGGGCAGGGCGTTCGTTATCGCCATGTTGCCAACAATTCGTGTGTCGCACTTTGATGCGTTTTTGCCGCCGCAACCCGAAAAGTAAACTAAACTGCGAAATGTTTGGCGCGACCAATCAAGCGCAACGCCGTATGATAAGATATTAGATGTAGTGTTGTTGCCAATGTGCAACATCTTTGTGCCAGTGTCAGATTGTTGGCCGCCACGTGTTATGGTCAGCGAATAAAAATCACTTGCGGCGCCGTCCCCGTATAAAATTGTTGATGGATATTTCCATGTCATCGCAGAACCAACCTCAAATTGTGTCCAATCAAGGCGTGCGTTATTATAACACTTGCCGCGCTTTGTAACAAAATTCAAAATGCCGGTATTGTTGTATACGCCGGTTTCCGGCGCATTGCCCGCGTGCCAATTTTGAACGGTCGCATATTTTACATGCGCGTCATCGCCCACAATTATTTCAACGACACCGCTGTGCAGTTGATGATTGGGACGTCGTGGTGCACTGCACCCCTCCATATAACTGAGTTTTGAACCGGTGTCCGCGATGATAAGTGTCCTTTCAAATTGACCAATTTTTGCAGTTTCAATTCTAAAATAACTTGCCAAATCAATTGGGCATTCGGTGTGTGGCGGGATATAAATAAATGTGCCGTCTGAAAATACAGCGGAATTTAATGCCGCGAAAAAATTGTCTGTTGGTGGAACAACCGTGCCAAGGTATTTTCTAACCAAGTCGGGATATTCCAAAACCGCGCGTGAAAACGGCAGGAAAATTATTCCGCGTGATGCAAGTTCCGCTGTATACGATGTGTGCACGGATTCACTGTCGATTACTGTATCTGTTGCCATACCAAGTAATGCGCGTTGTTCGTTTTCGGGTAACCCCATTTTATCGTATGTGCTTTTAAGGTCGTTGTTATCAATCGGGGTGGGCGCGTTATAATAATTTAATGTGTCGTAATCTATTGGTGCATAATCGATTTCGCCCCAGTGCGGTTCCGGCATTTTTTTCCATGCATCAAATGCAGATAGTCGCCATTCGGTCAGCCAAACAGGTTCATCGCGATGATGTGATATATCAATAATAAGTTCGGTTGAAAGTTTCGTCATTTAATGTCTTCGTCCGTCGTGGCAAGTTGATAGCCTTGGGCGAAAAAAGTGAGTGATTGCCCAAGCAGGCCATTAAGAAAGGTTGTTGCCAAAATTCCATCTGGTTCTGTTGCATTGAGGTTTTCTAATAAATTTTCCGCGCGCGACATATAATTTGATACGCTGCGTTTTATGTTTGAATCAAGTTTTATTGCACGACGCAATTTTTCCATTACAAATGGATTTTTCGCGTATTCGTCTAATAACCCGCCCAGTGTTCTCCATAATGGGTGTTCCGATGTGTTGCGTGGCATTATGTCCAATGCTGCCAAAATTGGGATAAGGTTTTGTAATAAATCTTGGTATATCATTTCGGCGTGTTCCGCGACCGCGTTTGTTGCGGACTTGTTTTTTAACGTGTTTTGCATCTTTAAAATCATGTCTTGCATATAAGACGTGTTTTTTTCAAGTGCTTCGATATGTCGATTGGCCGTTATAATCATCACCATTGTGATTACGCATACAAAGCATAAAATTCCAAAATATATTGATATTAGTGTGTAATCCATTTCGTTTCCTTTGTTTCAATATATAAAGTATAACATACTTTTTCCGATTCGCTTGCACAGAGATAAAATAATTTTACAAACGTTTGCAAAATGCATTTTTAGGTCTTGCACAGATTCGGTCAAATTGTTATAATGGACTATAGAAGAAAGGAATTTTTTAAGGAAAGGAAGGTTTATGTTTCGCAAAATTTTAATTGCTGCTATGCTTGCAACCGCCGCTGGCTATTGCTTTGCGGCAATTGCGTTAGAGCAAGTTGTTACATCCGAAGTGTTCTATAAAGAAGATAGGGACGATAGGGAAAATTACGTTCAACAGAACGATAATTATTATGTTGAACAATATCAGCAGCCTGTTCAGTACCAAGAAGTTTATTATGAACAACCCTATCAGGAGCAATCGTATGAATATCAACAGGTTGAATATCAACCGCAGCCTATGCCTGTGCAGCCGGTTGCAATTCCTGCATGGCCTATTGGGTCCGAGGCGGATACAACTGTTTCTTGTGCCGAAGGTGTATGTTCCAAGAAAAAACAATCTGATAATATAAAGATTGTTTCAAAGGTCGGTGATGATTTAGTCGTTGAAAATAATTTTAATCTGGGTGCGCGTGGCCCGCGTGATGGTTCGGGTTGGTCCGGTGGTGCAAATATGTTGCATGGTATGCCGATTCCAACCGGCTTTGACAGCGAATGTGTAAATGGTGCGGAAATGCCACTGTTACAACGTGAGGTTTTGGAAGATGATGGTGGAAACGTTTTGGCGGTATCGCGCAGTGGCCGCAAAAGATGTGTTCGCTATGCCGACGGGTATGATGCGTATCTTGCGCGAAATGGTTTGGTTGAAAGGACGGCGGATGGTGGTATCGTTACTGGTGGTGGTGTTATAACTGTGAACAGCGATGGTGTCGTCAGTGTTATTAATGATGTAACCCCGGGGCAAGATACGGTAATTGTGTCGGGTGATGCGCAAACAATTATTTCTGGTGGTTCAGAGTTGGCGGTTGATTTGTCTGCTGATGCGGAACCGGCGGTTGCTTTACAGGACCAGGTTCGTTCTTGGGTTGTGGCAAGTGGTCAGACCTTGCGTGAGGTTTTGCAGTCTTGGTGCGATAAAGAAGGGTGGGATTTGGTTTGGACAACGTCTCGCGAATATCCGATAGAGGCAAGTGCTGTGTTCAAAGGACGCTTTGTTGATGTTGCGTCCGCGGTGGTGCGTAATTTTGGCCGTGCGATTCCAGTGCCTTATGCTAAGTTTTATAAGGGGAATCGTGTTTTGGTAATATCGACAACTGAAGACTAATATAAAGATTGTAGGGAGATACATATGTTAAAGGCGTTTAAGTTTTTTGTTGCATTATTTGCTTTTGTCGTGGTTGCTGGTTGCGCAGCGCGTAATTCGGCTAAGGTTGCGGCGACTGTGGATAAAGATTTTGTAAATGTTTACGATGCCTTTGAAATGGCGAAAAATCCGCGGGCCAAGGTTGCAAGTGGTGATACTGTTTCCATGTCCGAAGGCGTTTGGCTTGGTGGAAAATCAACTTTGATGGAACATAAAAACGATTTGCCAAAACAATTTGAAACCGATACAGGCGTTACAATTTTGCTGAATGAACCGGTAACCTTGCAAGTATTGGCAAATAATATTAATTCTATTACTCGTATTCCGGTAAAGATTGATAGCCAGATTGCGTCCGATAAATTAAAGCGGACGATGAATGTTGCGTATACTGGAAAATTGTCGGGCCTCTTGTCCCAGGTCGCGACAGATTTAGACTTGCTTTGGTACTATGACAAGACGGCGATTGTGTTCTATGAAACTGAAACCAAGACATTTACTTTGTATGCGCTGGGGACAGATATATCTTATCAATCTTCGGTGCAAACGGACGATGGAAATCAGGTCTATTTGGAAACAACGCTGAAAGAATGGGACGAAGTTGAAAGTACAATTTCATCTATTATCGGCAAATCGGAAAATTCTAATTTTACCGTATCGCGCAGTTTAGGAACAATAACGGTAACTGCGCCACCGTCGGTGTTGGCACGTGTCGGTGATTATATTGCGCGTCAAAATAAACGTCTGTCGCAATTGGTAACGATTGATGTGAAAGTTTTGCAGGTTTCAATCGCAAATGATTCGGGTTTTGGGTTGAACTTGGCGGCGGCAATAAATGCGGCAACTGGGCTTAACATCGTTGCAAATCCAAAGAATAATTTCTCGTCCCCAGAGGCCAGTGCCATCAATATTGCGGTTTTGTCGAATGAACTGTCGGGCTTGACCGGGGCGACACATTTGGAAAATGGTTCGACGGTTTCCGGTGCATATACCAATGACCAAATAAATAATGGTTCGCTTTCAGGCATCGCAGGCAGTACTGCATTGATTCAGGCGTTGGCAAAGCAGGGCAAGGTTTCACTTGTTACAAATGTCGGTGTAACAACGCGTAATAATCGTGTCGCACCGGTAAATAATACCAAGAGTACCGGTTACATCAAACGGTTCGAATCGCGTAACTTTACGACCGTTGAATCCAGCACCGTTGATCAAGACAGTTTGGAAACAGGTTTTTCGATGCAGTTGTTGCCGAACATTTTGGAAAATGGAAAAATCTTGCTGCTGTTCCGTATGTCTGTGCGTGAATTGTTAAAGATGGCGAGTCAGACAATTGGTGAAGTAACATTGCAATTGCCAGAAGTGGAAGAGCGCAGTTTCATGCAGGAAGTTATCATGGAATCCGGTCAAATGTTGGTTGTGTCCGGCTTTGAAAAACAGGCGAATAATGATACGCGCTATGGAATTGGGGATCCTGACTTTATGTTGTTGTCTGGGTCGCGCGAAACCGCATCAACCCGCGATGTGTTGGTTGTGATTCTGACCCCGCAAGTGTTGGTTAGCCCGATGGATGCGGAACGAACGATACAGCAACACTGGGGCGCGCCACTGAATTAAAATTAAAAGACCGTCAAACGCCGGTCTTTTTTTTCGATGTGTGTTTATTTGGACATAACAACGATTTTTCTGCGCAAGAATTTATTTGAATCATCTATTGCACGTGCGAACAAGTCCATTTTTTCTTCGTCCGCCGCCGCATGAGCCAAAGCATCTTTGCCAGATTTGTCCTTTATGCCAACGTGTGCACCATTTGACAACAATATCTTTGGAATTTCATAATAGAAAGTCGCAGAGAAGTTGTCTTTGGCTTCAGCATATTCACAGTCATCATCTTCATTACATATGCAGTTATCCCAATGTCCCCATTTTTGCGTCAAAGAATGAGCCAAAGCGGTTTTTCCAGATTTATCACGCAAATTAACCTTTGCGCCATGCGAAACCAAGAATTTAACAGGTTCGACAATCCATTCTGTATCATAAAATATATACGGTTCCAAAACATCGTTGAATCCGCAAACGCGCATAAGACCGGTTCGTCCTTGGTCATCTTTGATATTGATATTCGCGCCGTTTTTATACAAAAACTTCATTGCCGCGAATTCGCCATCAAGCCTTCCGGCAAGAAAGGTAAATATTGGTTCACCCAATGTGCTTCTATCTACACGTGCACCATTATCAATCAATATCTGCGCTTGTTCAAAATTATAGCACATCAGGCTTTCCAATAATGGTGTATCAAAATCAGATGGATCTGGATCAATCCAGTTTGGATTTGCGCCATTTGCAAGCAACAATTTCATGCGTTTTGTACGTTCGGCGTTGCTTTCAAAACACGGTTCACCAATAGAACTCATCAACAATTCGTTTCTTACACGACGTTTCTTGTCGGCACCCGCGGCCAACAAAGCCTTTACACGTTCTGCATCCAATGCCTCAAATGCATCTCGTAATTTTTGATTTAAATTATTTTTCTTTCGAATAATTTCTATTCTCATTACATATCCTTTTGGTTTATGTTCGGTTGTAATATAGTACCAAAAATCACATTGTCAAGAGATAATTAAAAAATTTGCTTTTTATATTTGTCACGAATAAACGGCGTGCAGAAATGCACGCCATATTTCTATATGTTGGAAACCTTAGGCCAATTTGGCAGCGGCGCGGGTCAAACGTGAAACTTTACGTGAAGCACGTTTCTTCGGCATTGTTTTGCCGGCGGCCTTCATCATTTTGCTTTCGGCGCTGCGCACCGCGGCGACCGCGGCGGCCTTGTCCCCAGATGCAATGGCCCGGATTGCCTTTTTATTTTCAGTTTTAACAGCACTGCGCCGCGCGGTGTTTACCGCGTTTTTCTTTGCAGTTACCAAGACTCTTTTTTTAGATGATTTGTGGTTTGCCACTTTATTTTCCTTTTATTTATTTTGGTTTTCTGGTATATTTTATAGAAAACAAAGATAAAATCAAGGAAAAATAACGATGTTATATATTATTGGTATTCTTACCGCCTATTTGATGGGCAGTATTCCGTGCGGTTTAATAATTTCGCGCGTTTTGGGCTATGGCGATTTGCGCAAAATCGGCAGTGGTAATACCGGTGCAACAAATGCGTTGCGGGCGGGGGGATTGCGGCTTGCAATTCTGGTTTGGGTGCTGGATATGGCCAAGGCAATCGTCGCGGTTTTAATTGGAAACGCGCTTTTGGGGGCGACTTTTGGTGCATGGTGCGGGTTTGCGGCGATGGTTGGACACTGTTTTCCGGTGTGGTTGCGGTTTCATGGGGGCAAAGGTGTATCGTGTCTGTTTGGAATTTTTTTGGCGGTGAATCCTTTGATGTTCGTGATTTGCGGGATTGAGTGGTTGATTGTCGCGCTTGGGTTCGGGTATTCGTCGTTGGGGGCGATAGTTGTATTTTGTCTTGCGCCGGTGTTGGGTTTTGCAATTTCGGCGGGCGTGGGTTTTGCGTTTTTGGCGATGGGGCTATTGTGCCTCTATCGGCATATGGAGAATATTGGTCGCCTGGTCGGTGGCACTGAATCGAAAATCACATGGCGGTGGAAGAAATAAGACTATTTGCGCTTTATTTTTGACCGATTTTGTGATATAATAGCGGATGTTAAAGGGGGAGATTTTGTAAATGAAAACTTTGTTATTCATGTCGCTTTTGGTCGTGCCGTGTCTTGCAATCGCGGATGTGCGTGATCCGCGTGTCGGCGCAACCAGCATGGTTGCAAGTCGTCTTGCGCCCGCGCAGGGCAGGGCGATTGTCGCATCGAAAAATCAAATTACTATGCCGGATGTGTCGATTAGTACTGAACCCCGTTCGCCGAGTATCAAGGCCGATGATATAAAGCCGTCTTTCCCGACAAAGGAGGAAAAAGATAATCGTGATGCGGAACGTGCTGCGTGCCTTAATAACAATATCGGAATTGGGAATACTTTCGTTTGGGCATCAAAGTTTAGTAATACGAACAGTTATGCCGCGATGCAGGAAGATTTAGAAAATCCAGAAAATAATGTTTGCTTTGTAAAGGTTGATTTGAAATCAACGGATGCGCGCGTGAATATGTCGGATATTCCAAGTCGCTATTTCCCATGGGGATACAATATAACCTGTGGTTCGTGGGTTGATGAAGAATTGTTACGCCAGCGAATTTTGGATGGTAAGAAGACTGGTCGGACATGGGCTACTGTTGGTGGTGCGGTTGGTGGTGCCGCGGTTGGTGTCGGTGCAATGGAACTTTTCGGAAATGAACTTATTGGTGGCAAAGTCCAAGGGCAAAAGAACGAAAAGTTGACTCAGACGCAATTGTTGCGGTCGCAACTCTTGACCATGAAAAATAAAAAAGATTCGCGTTACGACACGTTTAAGACGGAGTTACGCAAATTTAAGCAAGATTGTGATGATTACAAGTCTAAAACAGGTAAGACATATGAAAAATGTGATGAATTCGACTATGATGAATTGCTTGCAATATAGTATTTAATTACACATATAAATGTATAAAACACCCGATTGGGTGTTTTTTCTTGTGATTTAGAACAAAATGTATAGTATTTGCGGTATGGACGATTTGTTTAAACATCTTTTAATTCTGCGGTCGCCGGGTATTGGACCGGTGGCGTATGAAAAATTGCTAGCGCGTTTTGGGTCGGTGGATGCGGTGATTGAATCCCTGCACCCATCTGCGGAATTGCGTGATGCGGTTATGCGCGAAATAGATTCAGCGACGCGTATGGATATAAAATTCGTCTTTGATACGGATGAATATTATCCGAATGCGTTGCGGCGCGTGAAAAATCATCCGCCAATTTTAACTGTGCGTGGAAATATTGAAACGTTGCGTTACGAATCGGTTGCGATGGTTGGGACGCGGCATGCAACGGCGGTTGGTATGGATTTTGTGGCGAATATGGCGACGGTTTTTGCCCAACATAATATATGCGTCGTGTCCGGTATGGCAATAGGAACTGATTCGGCGGCGCATATTGGTGCATTGCGCACGGCGGGAAATACGAATACTGTTGCGGTGTTGGCCGGTGGGGTCGATTATATTTGGCCGCTTGAAAATGAATCGCTTTATTATGAAATATTAGAGCGTGGCGCGGTGGTAAGTGATATGCCAATTGGCTTTGTGCCAAAGGGAACGAACTTTGTGCAGCGGAATCGAATCATCGCCGGAATTGGTGAGAAACTGATTTTGTCCGAGGCCGATTTGAAATCGGGCAGTATGAAAACCGCAGAATTCGCGCAGGAATATGGTCGGCCTGTTTATGCGGTGCCTTCGCATCCGGCGGATTCACGCGGCGCAGGGCCAAATTCACTGATTCGGTCGGGTGCCGCGATTTTATGCCAAGGTATATCAGATTTCTTTGTGGAAGGTAATCGCGCGCAAAAAAATGAAAAAAAATCCGAATCAGAAAATGAAATTTTGGATAAAATTGGAACGGTTCCACTGTCAGAATCTGTATTGGCAGAAATTGTCGGAAAAAGTATTTCGGAAATTAAACGCGAACTTGTAATTTTGGAATTGCAGGGTCTGATTGAAAAACAAGATAATGGATACGTTCGGCGATAGAAAAAATTATGTCTATACAGTGTATATACAAAGCGCGGTAAACAGGGAAAAAAACGAATCGTGTCAAAAAATAAATTTCAAAAAATTGGCGAAGATTTGGTTGCAAACAGAAATCAATCTTATACATTATCGACCATAGAAAGGTTGGTTTGTAAATTAACAATATCAGTGAGAGAGTAGAGTGTAGGGAACATAAAAAAGCGTCAGATAAAAGGGAAAGGTGAAATTTGACGTTTTTATGCGGGTGGCTTTTGCATACTTCGCGTGGGACTTTGCAGGAAACTCTTTGAAAGGAAGGAAAGGAGAAACGGCATGCAGGTGGCAATTCTTAATAAACAGGTTTCGGTGGATGCAATACGCGCGGATATTGCCACCAAAATGGATGCGGCCTGTTTTACTTCTTGGATTGCACCACTTGATATAATTGTGTCGGATTCTGAATTATTGTTCAATGCACCGAATCAATTTACTGCTGATTTTATTAATAACACATATTCAAATATATTGAATTCCGTTGCGAATGAATATGGTCTGAATGCACGTGTTGCGGTTGCAAATATTGCGCCACGCATGGTTAAAACCGCAAACGACAATAATTCGCAAACATATACTGCGCCGGCCACAACAAATGATGCCGGCGATTTTGATTCTTTCGTATCGTCCGAAGAAAATTCGTTTGTTGTGTCGGCGTGTAAAAAAATGGCGGCGGGGACGGCAACGTTTTCACCGCTGTTTATTTATGGACCTGCGGGCAGCGGGAAATCTTTGCTTGCGCGGTGTATAAATTCGGCGGCGCGTGGGCGCACCGTTATGATGTCGGGTTCGCAATTTGTTTCTGAATTTGCGCGCGCGTTGCATGACCGGACAATTTTCGCGTTCAAAGATTATTGCCGTAATTGCGATACTTTTATCTTGGACGATGTTCAGGTACTTTCCGGCAAACGTGCAACATGCGATGAATTTTTGCAATTGGTTGTTGATTTGCGTAATGCCGGTAAAAATATTGTTTTGATTGCGGATGCGGCACCAAGTAATTTAACTGGGTTTGATCATCGCGCGCAATCACTTTTGGCATCTGGGTTGGTTGCGGATGTTGTTGCGCCAACGCGCAGTGTTCGTGCAAAAATGTTCGAACGCGCGGGTGTTGATGCAACCGTTGCAAATATGATTGCGGGGCGCGTGCTTTCCGATGGTCATGTGATTGCGGGCGTGCTTAATAAAATAAATGCCTATCGTGAAATCATGGGCGAATCGATTGATGAAAATGTCGCAGAACGTATTTTGGCGGATACACTTAAAAAATCGCGTTCACCAATTGCGATTGTGAAATCTATGTGCGAAAAGTTGGGTGTGTCGTATGATGCGGTTTGTGGAACTGGGCGTGCGCGCGCGTTGGTTTTGGCGCGTCAAATGATGATGGTCGTGCTTAAAAATGCAACCGGATTGTCACTTAGTGAAATTGGGCAATATGTTGGTGGGCGTGACCATGCGACCGTTATGTATGGAATTGATAGAATTGAAAAATTGAAATCAAATGATCTGGTGTTGTCCGCACAACTTTCACAAATGATTGATGAATATAAATAGAAAAAAGTTTCGTTTGTTGTTGAAAAAAATCCCGAATTTATTTCGGGATTTTTTATTTTATTTTGGTGTTTTTCGGATAGAACATTCTGTTTCGCATTTCTACTTGATTATAAATGTCTGTCAGCGTTTTTTGGTCAAGGCTTGGGTCATTGGTATCGATACCGCCGTCCGGGAATACACGAAACATCCATATTCTTGTTTCTGAACCTGGAACAATAGGTTTCTGATATTCGAGAACCGTGCACTGGTGTTTTTCGTCGAATAGTGCACTGTGCTTTATAATTGCTTTTACATGCATTTTGGGGCAACTTATCACTTTTATTGTCTCGTTTTCGGTTTTGCCTGTTTCTATTTTTTTGCCGTTTTCTATTTTGCAAATTGGCAGTTCTTCTCCTTCGGACCATTGCACTGGATTTTTCGTAAGTGCTTGTAAATTTACATGGTACACGCAATCGTATAATGTTTCGTTGTTATGTTTCATTGTACAAAACTCCCTTTTGGTTTTTATTCACAAACGCGTGAAAGTATAACGCAAAAAAATATGGTGTCAATATATTATACAAATAAATCTTTTACAAATTGGGCGTGTTCGGTAATAAAGCGAAAACGGAATTCCGGTTTTTTGCCCATAAGTTCCGAAACAATTGTGCGCGTTTTTTCAGTATCTTCAACACCTTCGTCCGTGCGCGGGGGCAGGTCGACACGAACCAATCGCCGTGTTTTTGGCGACATAGTCGTTTCCTTTAACTGGTTCGGCATCATTTCACCCAGCCCCTTAAATCGTGAGATTTCGACCTTCTTATTTTTATATTTTCCGTTTGTTATTTTTTCAAGTTCTTCGTCAGAATCGATATAGAACGATTCGGTGCCGTGAGTCAATTTATACAGTGGCGGGCAAGACAGATACAAATGGCCACCGTATATTAGTTGCGGCATAACCTGATAGAAAAACGCCATCAGCAATGATGCGATATGGCTTCCGTCCACGTCGGCATCGGTCATTATGATTATTTTTTCATAACGCAATTTTGCATCGTCCCAATCCTTGGCGGTGCCGGCACCGATGATGTCGATTAAATCGTTTAGTTCGCGGTTGTTGCCGAACCGTTCGTCCGAATTAGACACGACATTTAACACCTTGCCGCGCAGGGGCATAATCGCCTGGGTCGCGCGGTCGCGCGCCTGCTTTGCGGTACCGCCGGCAGATTCGCCCTCTACAATAAACAACTCCGTTCCTGCGATACCGTGTTTTGAACAGTCGGCAAGTTTTGCCGGCATACGAATACGTTTTGTCGGGGTTTTGCGTGCAACCTCTTTGACCTGTTTCACGCGAATGCGCGCGTTGGCAAGGTTTACGATAAATTCCAACAGTGTGTTCGCGGTCTTTGGGTCCGATGCCAAGAACATTTCCCATGGGTCGCGCAGTGCGTTTTCGGTATATTTCGCAATTTCAGGGTTCGAAAGTTTTTCCTTTGTCTGGCCCAAAAACTGTGGCGTTTTATAGAATACAGAAACAATCGCCGCAACCGAATCGAAGACGTCTTCGCCAATTATATTTGTCGCGGCCTTGTTATTCACCTTGTCCCCGTATGCCTTTATCCCACGGGTAATCGCAGATTTGAATCCGGTTTCATGTGTGCCGCCGTCAATTGTTGCAATAGTGTTGCAATACGATGCGAAAAATCCATCGTCAGATGCCGCGCCGTTTTCATCGGTTAAAAAGGTTAGCGCCCATTCCACGCGGCCGGAATCGTCGGGGAAATCAATCGCACCGGAAAAGAGTTTTGGTAAAATCTTTGGTTTATCGCGGGTCTTTTCGTCCAAGAAATCCGCCACGCCGTTCGGATAGTAAAATGTCGTGTCGGCCGGAATTTCCATGTCGGCGGTAAGCAATTCCGGATTGCAATGCCAATCAATTTTAACACCGCGGGAAAGAAACGCCTTGGCCCGCGCCATGCGGTAAATCTTTATAGGTTTGAAAACCGCCGCTTCGCCGAAGATTTCGTCATCGATTGTAAAGCGAATACATGTGCCGTGTGCCTTGGACGGGTTCCCGCGCGACATTTTTGTTGTTGGCTTGCCACGCGAAAAAGATTGATGCCATTCGTACCCATCGCGCGCGATTGTTACAATCATTTCGGACGAAAGCGCGTTGACAACCGCACTGCCCACGCCGTGCAGACCGCCGCTGGTTTTATACACATTGTTATTGAATTTCCCGCCGGAATGAAGAGTTGTTAAAATAACCTCTAACGCCGATTTACCGGGGTATTTTGGATGTTCATCAACCGGAATTCCGCGGCCGTCGTCAGTAATTTCAATCGTTTTTGAATCGATTAAACGGACAGTAATTTTCTTGGCAAAGCCGGCCACAGCCTCGTCAATCGAGTTATCCATAATTTCAATCGGCAAGTGGTGCCACGCCTTTTCGTCTGTGCCGCCGATATACATTCCAGGCCGCAGACGGACGGGCTCTAACCCTTCCAATACCTGAATATCCGATGCATCATAAGATTGTGTTTTTTGTTCTGCCATATCCTTATTATTATACCATAATTTCGTTTGGCGCAAGTCCATAAATAAGAATTTTAGGGGCTTGATTTTATCGGAAACCGCATTATATATTTGTGCAAGAAATAAATACGGACCGTAAAAATGAATAAAAATCCTTATGAAGTTTTGGGTGTCGCGCGCGATGCGTCGGATGCCGATATTAAAAAGGCCTATCATAAATTGGTGCTTAAATACCACCCTGACAAAAATCCGGGGGACAAGGTCGCCGAAGAAAAGTTCAAGGAAGTAAATAACGCTTTTGATATTTTGAAAGACCCGCAAAAGCGCGCGGCGTATGACCGCTTTGGTGATGCGGCGTTTGCCGGTGGAAACGGGGCTTCGGCCGGTATGGGCGGAAATCCGTTCGGAAACGGCGCGTTCCACTTTGATATGGGGGGCGGCAACGGCATGGAAGATATACTGCGCGAGGCGATGCGTGGTTTTGGCTTTGGTGGGTTCGATGGCGGTGGTCGCGGTGGTCAAACGGCGCAGGCGCGCGGGCGCGATTTGTTGGACGAGGTTGTAATTACCCTGCGTGATGCGTATTTTGGGAAAACGCATACTGTGAAATTTGCAAGTAATGTAAAGTGCGAAAAGTGTAATGGGTATGGGACGGCGGATGGAAAGCCGGCACCAACGTGTCCGCGCTGTCACGGAACGGGATACGTGAATATGCAACGCGGATTTTTTGCGATGCAAACGCCGTGTCCGGAATGTAATGGATTGGGGCATAAGATTGACAAGAAATGTTCTGAATGCGATGGCACGGGTGCGGTGCATAAAAACCGAACTATCGATGTTAAAATTCCGGCGGGAATTGAAGACGGTGCACGCCTAAGGTTGGCGGGGCAGGGCGAGGCCGGCGTTAACGGTGGCCCGGCGGGTGATTTCTATTTGGATGTGCGTGTTAAACCGGATCCACGCTTTGAACGCGATGGGGCAAATTTGATTATGCATGTTGATTTGCCGTTCACGACACTTGCGCTGGGTGATGAAATCGAAATTGAAACAATCGATGATAAAAAACTTTCGGTAAAGGTGCCGGCGGGAACACAGACGAACGAGAAACTGCGCGTGCGTGGACATGGTATGCCGACGGGGCGCGGTTCCGGTTTCGGTGACTTATACATTAGTATTGGTGTTGTAATTCCAACAAAACTTACCGAAAAGCAAAAGAAAATTTTAACCGAATTTGCCGAAACAAAAAGTGCAAAAAAGGGTTGGTTCTAAAAAAGTTCTATACGCCGGAAACCGGCGTATAGAGCAAAAATTTGCGCCGAAAAAATCGGCGCAGTTTTTTATTTTATTTTTTTTAACTTTTGTGCGAAATCGCGCGTGTATGAAACGGCCGACCAAATACTTGCCGCCAATGCGAACCACAAAGAAAATATTCCGATGTTTGGTAATGCGTAAATCGCATAGACCAATGCGGTGCCGTCCGATGATGCACCGATTGACGCGCCCAGTGCGAACAGTGCAAGGAACGCGGTTATTGAAATCATCTGCATTGCGGTTTTGATTTTTCCCATTGAAAAGCGTGCGTGTGGAACGGGCATAGGAATCTTTTGCGTGCCTAAAAATTCGCGCAGGCCACTGATATACAATTCGCGCGCAATCATTATGATAATCGGAATCACCGTGAACCAAACTGGCATCATGATACACAGTAATACAAATGTGTTCACGACCAATAACTTGTCGCCGATGTGATCCATAACGCCGCCGAGTTTCGTACATACATCGTATTTGCGTGCAAGGTATCCGTCAAAGAAATCTGTAAGTGCCGCGATTAAAAATAATATGAGTGTCGTCATATACATTCCCGACATCAATGTGCCGATGATCGCGAAAGATGCAAAAATCCGGAAAGCCGATAAAAAGTTCACGAAAAATTTCATTTTAATCTCCTTTGTTTTTCGTTTGTGCATTATAGCATATATTTAATGAAAATGTTCGTATATTTTTTTCGCGGCCGTGTCCCCAAGTCCCGGAATGCGTTTTAATGTTTGAATGTCCGCGTCCATAATTGCGCGCACAGAACCAAAATGATACAGCAATAATTTTTTGCGCATCGGGCCTATGCCTTCGATTTCATCAAGGCATGAACCGGTCATTGCCTTGGCGCGGGTGGTGCGGTGATATGTTATAACAAAGCGGTGCGCTTCGTCCCGAACACGACGTAAAAGTAGAAATAATTTTGAATCTTTTGGCATATCGCGATATTCTGTGCCGTCTGGCATTATAAAGTGTTCATCGCCGTTTCGAACTTCGCCCTTGGTCACGCCAAGGATTGGAATGTTTGGTGCGGTTTTGTGCGCGATGTTCCATTGTGCACGACCGCCATCAACAATTATTAAATCAAGTTCCGGACTGTTTTCCACCGCGCGTTCAACAAATTCCGCCATCATCGCAATATCGTTTCCGGCGCGTGCGCGGTCGCGCAATTTGAAATGACGATAGCCCGATTTTATAAAACCATCATGTCCAAAAGTTATCATCGCACCGACTGGATTTGTTCCAAACAGATGTGAATTATCAAACACGCCTGCATAGGTTATTTTTTTACCAATCCATTTTTCCATTTCGTTTATTGTGTCGTTCCAATCGGTTTCACCATTTGTTCTATACGCCGGATACGTGCGTATACCGCGAATTGATGTTTTTGTCATTGCGGCAATTTTGTCACGCAAAATGGCGGCGTTTTCAAAGTCCATTTTGTCAGAATAATTTTTCATTTGTGTTGATAGTTCATTTATAATCGGCTCACTATCGCCCGTCAAAATTCGGCGCGCAAGTTTTACATTTTCATCATAGTCCGGAACATTTTGTGTGCAAGGTGCGCAGCATCGGCCGATTTGATAAAGCAAGCATGGCCGTGCGCGATTTTTCATAAAATTATCGGAACAGGTGCGAATACGACAAACCTTTTGAATCATTTTTATTGTATCGTTTAATGCGTGAACCGAAGGATATGGGCCGTATACATCGCGTCGTTGTGAAATTTTTCCGCGAAATTTTAATAGTCGCGGATATTTATGATTGGTCAGTGCCAACATAGGATACATCTTGCCATCGGTCAGCATTATATTGTATTTTGGCTTTTCGGATTTTATGATTTTTTCTTCGAGTATAAGTGCATCTGATTCCGTAGGTGTGATTTCCCATTCGACCCGCGCAACAAGCGTTCGCATAACCTGTTTATGCATTTCAAGTTTTGAAATGTCCACATATTGGTGTAACCGATTCGCTAAATTTTTTGCTTTGCCAACATAAAGCAAATTCCCGTCAGCATCATACATGCGGTAAATGCCGGGGGAACTGGGCGCATTTTTAATTAAATCGCAGAATTGAATCTTCATATTTTTTATGATAAAATAAAAGAAATTAAATAGCAAATAAAGGATTGAAAAATGAAAATGGAATCTGGACGTTCTATGATTGAAATGTTGGGGGTGCTTGCCATTATGGGGGTGTTGACGGTTGGCGCAATTGGCCTTATATCGACCGCAATGCGGACACAGAAACGTAATACGGTTAATGAAGAAGTGTTACAAATGGTAACGGGTGTGCGACAATTGCTGGGTGAATACGATGATTTTTCACACATAGATAACACGACTATATTTGGCGCAATTGGTATGGCCGCAAAAAATCCGTATGGCGGAACTTATGAGTTGGCCGTTGATCCTGCGAACAGTCGTCAATTTATTGTTACGATAAATGGACTTTCTCGTAACGATTGCGAATATTTTATAACCAAGGCCTGGTCTGATTCTGTGGAATATCTTGCCACAGATGGCAAGCAGAGCGGTGCAAGTGGAAATTGCCGCATGGAAGATGGTAAAAATGCCGTCAAAATAACCTATGGTGAATGATTCTGATGGCGGATTCCGTAACTGTTTCGGCGGTTGAAGATGGAACAAGGCTTTTGCGGTGGTTTGGGCGGAATTTCCCATCAATGCCGCATCGCGAATTTTATCGACTTTGTCGTGGGGGACAGTTGCGTGTGAATTCTGCACGGTGTCGGGGAACTGAGGTTTTGCATACCGGCGATGTGATTCGTATCCCGCCAACGATTCGTAAGTTTGCGGAAGTGCCGAAAAAGACGGAATCTGGGGAACAGTTTTCTTTGTCAGATTTGGAAAAGTTGCGCCATACGATAATTTATAACGATGATGATATTGTTGTTTTTAACAAGCCCGCGGGTCTTGCCGTCCAAGGCGGCAGTGGTATTAGAAAGTCCATTGATAAAATGGCGGCGGCGTTATTTCCTTACTATAAAATTTCACTTGTTCATCGTTTGGATAGGGAAACAAGTGGATTGTTGGTCGTTGCAAAAAATCAAAAAGCCGCGCAAGTGTTGTCGCGTGCTTTTCAAAGCAAAACCGCAAAAAAAGAATATGTCGCGTTGTTAAATGGTGATGTAAAAAATTCGCACGGTGTCATAGATGATTATTTGTTAAAGGGGCGTGTGTTTGATACACCAGAGCGTGAAAACGGAACAGGGGCAAGACCCGCCCATGCGGTTACAGAGTATAAGGTTTTATCACGTGTGGCGGGTGCATTAACATGGGTTATGTTTTCACCAAGGACTGGACGTACACATCAATTGCGTCTGCATAGTGCGTTTGTGTTGAACGCGCCGATTATTGGTGATGATTTATATGGTCGAAATAAAAAAATGGCAGATGGTTTAGAATCTTTGTTTGCAACAAATAATTTGTTTTTGTTTGCGTACAAGATTACTTTTCAACATCCGTCCACTGGACGTATGATTACATTTCGTGCACCGGTGCCGGATTTTATGGCCGCGGTCATGAAACTGTTGGAATTTGAATTGCCATAAGGGTAAAAAGAAAATATGACAAAGAATAAAAGAAAATTTTTTGTTTTTGCACGCGCAATATTTTTATTCTTTGCGGTGTTGATTGTTGCGATTGTTGCGGCATTATCCAAAATGGATATGAATGTTTTGCGTAAAAATTTGCTTGAAGTATTGCGTTCATCAACGGGGTTGCAGATTGAAATTATGGGTGATGTTTCGTGGAAACTTTCATTGCGACCACGTGTAACGATGCGACAGGTTACGGTTCCGAATGCCGAAGGCGCAAAGCATAAAAATTTGTTAGAGGCCGAAACCATAGAAGTAAATCTTGATTTGATTTCATTGTTTTCAAATCGACCGACTATCCAGCGCGTGCGCGTGAATGATGCAAAAGTTTTTATTGATAAAGATGCCAAGGGTGAATTGATTTTACCGAAATTTGCAAATGATGAAGAATCGTCCTATACGACGGATTCCGCCGTAGAGGGCGAAAATGAAATTCCAGAATATCCGTTTGTTGACCCTGGGCTTGGGGGATTAAATGTTGATAAGTTGGTTGTTGATATTGCAGGCACAAAATATAAAGTGCCGGGTGTAAATATACGTTATGTCGCGGGTGATGATACGCGTGAATATCGTGGGTGGATAAAATTAGATGAATCGAGTTTAATACCTTTTATTATCTCGCTTGATAAATATAATGCGGAAAGGAAAGTTTATCCTGTTAGTTTTGCGTTTTCTTCGGATGGTGATGCATTGACGGCAGATGTTGCGTTAGAAGGCACAAGTAAAATGCCCATAGATTTTGTTATACGGGGTGATATTCCGGATATTCGTCCGATTGGAAAATTATTGAATCTTGATTTTCCGAATATGCCAGAAATGCGGGTTGATATAGCGGGCGGATTGGACAGAAAAAAATTTACTTTGCGTAAATCGTCTATTTCTGTGCGGGGCAGTGATATAAATTTATCTGGTCATATCGATTGGTCGAAAAAGAAGCATGATATAAGTTTGAATTTATCTTCAAAGAAAATAAACCTTAAAGAATTGTTCCTAGAACTGTATGGTGGCGTGCGGCCAACGAATCGTGAATTAAATGTGTTTCATGATATGCCGCTGTTTGGAAAGTATATGTATGATAATCGTTTGTCTGTAAGTGTTGATTTAGGAAAATTTGTTGTCTATCGCAATTTGTCGCTTGATAATTTCAAAGTAAAATTTAATTCGCGTGATGGCAAGGTACGCGTTGATGCGAATACTAGATTTGCAGCTGGAAATATAAAGGCGGCGATTGACGGAACTGTTGATGCGGATGGACATTTGTATCTGGAAATGGGTGGGATTGGCAAAGACATTACGGTTGGCCAGATATTAAAGCAGATAAATGTGAATAATTTTATATCTGATTTGCCGCTTAGTTTTGAAACTTATGTTCGGGCCGATGGATTCGATATGTCGGGCATAATGCGGACACTGACCGGGCCGGTGCGCGTATATTCTACGAACAAAGGTTATGCGCATTCTGAATTGGTCACATATATGTATGGTGCAGATTTCCTTACCACACTGCGGCACAGTATCCAAGATATGTTTACGTCCGACAAAAAGTATAATCAAATGACGATAACCGGTGCGGTGGCGAATTTGATGTTCCGTGATGGTGTGGCGGAAATAAAAAATGGTGTCGCAATTGAAACAAACGCTATAAATATTCGGCTTGGGGGTGATATAAATTTAGGTGAAGAAACATTGAATCTCTCGCTGACAACTGTGCCAGTGCGCGGAATAAAGTTGTCGATAACGGGCAGTGTTGTGAACACGATAACCATAACCGGAAACTTGGCCGAACCGGATATTCAAATAAGTGGTGCCGCTATGGCGGGCAAGGCACTTTCGGCGACTGGAATCGGGCTGCTTCTTGCGCCACTTACGGGCGGACTTGGGCTTGTTGCGGGCGCGGGCGTTGGATTGCTTGCCGGCGATTTGTTGGAAAATTGGTTGGCGGACGATCATCCGTGTGAAACTGCATTGGAAAAGGGTGCTGCGCCCCGTCGTCATGACCCTGAGTGGATGCGTGAATCTGCGGAAAATTTGGCAAATGGTGTTTTAAATATAAATGCTAAATAATGTTTTTGTCAATATGTGCTGGCGTTTCTTTTGCCCTTGCACCGAATCGGCATTTTTTGATAGAATACCCCCAGGAATGTAGAAACAGGAATAACAAACAGGAGTGTGAAATGGAATTTTCTGTGTTTCGTCAGGTTTTAATTCGTGCACTGGGGCACATGCAATCAATTGTGGAAAAGCGCGCGACTTTGCCGATTTTGATGAATGTAAAGTTGGATGTCGGGGATGATTTGGTGTTGTCTGCGACTAATGTTGATTTGGAATTGATTGAACATGTTGCGGCCGATGTTACGCTTGGTGGTAAAATCACTGTCCCGGTTCAGATGTTGTACGACATTGTGCGCAAATTGCCGGACGATGCCGAAATTTCGTTCAAGCAATCGGGTGATTCATTGGTGGTGTCCAGTGGTCGCGCTGTATTCCATTTGCCGACCTTGCCGGCGGAAAATTTTCCGGCCATGGCGGGCAGCAATTTAACGACCAAGTTCCAAATGACAACTGGGGATTTGGCGCACCTTATTAATCAGACAAAGTTCGCAATTCCAACGGATGATGTGCGTTATCACTTGGGTGGAATCTATTTCCATATTGCAAATGATGATGGTTCAAACAAATTGACCGCGGTTGCGACCGATGCACAACGTATGGCCCTGTGTGCGATGCCGGCACCGGCGGGGTCTGCGGAAATGCCGTCTGTGATTTTGCCACGGCGCGTGATTGGTGAATTATCAAAGTTGTTAGAAGATGCGACCGTTGACGATGTAAATGTCGAATTGTCGGATACCAAGGCGCGCTTTACAATAGGTGCGGCGATTTTGACAAGTAAACTTGTCGATGCGCAATATCCGAACTATCGTGTCGTTATTCCAAAGGGCAACGATAAAATCGCGATTATGGATAGAAAACAATTCCTTAATGCTGTCGATTTGGTTTCTGTGGCCAGTGTCGATAAAACCAAGTCTGTTCAGTTGACTTTTTCAATGAACAAATTGGTCGTCAATGCGTCAAGTCCGGATGCCGGAACCGCGACCCAGGAATTGGATGTTGAATATAATGGTGATGCATCGTTCACTGTGACATTTAATGTGAAATTCCTTATGGATGTTGCCGGCCAGGTCGAAGGTGAAAAATTCCAAATGGAAATGCAAGACCCGCTTTCGCCGACAATTATCAAGTCCACAAACAAAGACACAGACGCGTTGTTCATCCTTATGCCAATGCGGATGTAAGTGTTAGTGATTAGTGTAAGTGGCGGGCGCGTTTGCGCCCGTTTTTTTACTAACCGCTTTTTTTCTGCTGTAAATTATGATATAATAGCACGCATAGGGAGATTTTTAATAAAAGGAAAGAGAGATGAAAAAACTGCTTGTGTTTTTTATGGTTTTGTTTGGAATAAGTTTGGGCGCGATGGCGGGTTATGAGGGCAAATTGATAGATCCCAAAGGTGGAGATGGAGATTGTATAAAAATACCAGATGATTTTAATGATGAAGGGTCGTATGCAATTTATTTTAAAACGGGCGAGGCGATACCAACAGCAGAATGCGTAAGTTATTTTCAAAAGGTGAAGCAAGAATTGGCTGAATTGGCAGATGGTGGAAATATTGCTTATTTTGTAGTGGTTGGTATTGCCGATAAGCAAGGTGATGCGAATGGCTATCCCAATGACGTATTATCTGGGCGTAGAGTTGATTATCTTGTAAATAATATATTACCATCTGGGGTGGCTCGGCGAACATGGGCGGCAGGGAGTTCTGATGATAGGGTGAATTTTCCATATAACACTGCTACTCCATTGGAACGTTCGGTTTATATTTACCCAGTATGGGCGCGGTTTGAGTGCGATGCGAAATTGGTTAGTGATATAAATAGTAATATCGCAAAATTGGAAAAGGCCAAAGGTGAATATCCGAAACAAGCAACAGAAATAGATAAGATACTGGATAATTATAACAAGGCGCATTTACTATGTGATGAGGAGGGCAAGAAATTGGGGGCGGGCGATGCCGAAGATTTGACGAATTATCTAAATGGTGCGATTGTTCTTATAAATAAATCGGGCATAAATTTTGGAATTACTGATATTACGATAAGTTCGACGGATATTGATACGCATTATTATAACCTTAGTCGGATGCGTGACAGTTTAAAACTTTCGGTTTGGCGGGATGAAAATGGGAACTTTAATACCGCGCGATTGGTGTCAGATTCGATTGCCGGCGTTGTTTTGGGGACTGTTGGTGGAATCGTAACCGCGAACCTTGTCAAAAAAGCGCAAGTCAAACAAGGTTTCGAAGATATCGGTTGCTATATCGGTGGGCAATCTGTTGCAGATTATGGCGACGAATTTAATGTCGGACGATAAGTGAATAGTGTTAGTGCGGGCGCGATTGCGCCCGTTCTTTTTTACCGTATTTGCAAAAGTTATTAAATTCGATGACAAACACTGTTCTTGTTTTGAGTGAAAACGCTTTAAAAGAAAGAATTGTCATTGCGGCGTAGGCCGCAATAGGGCTTGGCAGTTGTGACGAATATTTCACAATAATTTCGCATTATTCGTCACAGGTTTATAGACCCTATGGCGGTTCCGGACTAAATCCGGAATGACAAAAATATTGTCATTCTGAACTTGTTTCAGAACCGCCATGACAAAAGAGCCAAACAAACGACTCTGTGAAATAAATCTTGTCATCGAATTTAGTAACTTCTACAAGGATGACGTGGAAAAGAGCGGGGGTGGCGGCTTTACTAACCACTTACACTTACACTAACACTAATCACGGACAAGTGGCGATTTGTTCCAAAACGTTTTTGACATCGTCATTTATCGACACAGTTACTTCGCGTTGCAGACCATCAATGTATGTCCAATAGAAACGGGAACTTTCAAACGCAGGACTTGCATTCCATAAATCAACAAATGGTGCAAGCATTGCCGTAAACCATTGCCGCCCGCGGCACAGGCACCCGTTACGAACGTCTGCAACCGTTGCCGCCGTTGCCGTTTCCGGATATTTTTCATCCAATTCTTGGTCTGACATCATCAAACAACGTCCGCCAATATTATAGAAATTTGCATCGTCCGCAAGGAATTTGTAAATCAAACCCTTTGATGCGCCGGCCTGTTCTAATGAATATTTCATACCTTCGGTGCAACACGCAGATGCCGAACGCATCAGCATTTTATAACGGTCCAGTAATGGTGCCGCCGCCACAGAGTTCGCGTCCAATTCGCCCGTTTGACTTACTGTGAACAAAATCTCCATCATGTTTATGTCGCGGATTTTCGGACTGCGTGGAGAAACGGTTTCACGAATAATCGGTTTGCGCCGCCAAATATTGCATTCGGTTTCCGTATCAAAAGGACAGCCATCATTGATATCATTATTGCCGGCACCAAACGCGGTTTGGACCGGAATCGTTAAATCTTGGGCCGCATAGCGATTGCCACACGGAAGTTCAGGAAACGCAGTTGTCAACGTAATGTCCGGGTCGCGGTCGCATGTTTTTACGTCTGATTTATTAAAATTTTTGTTGCCAAGTAATTCTTCGATTCTTGTGCGTGTTGCGGCAACGTCGTCCATAGTTTCATTATACATTGTTACTAATTCAGCATCATCCGAATCGCGCAGGTAAAGTTCCGGCATGCGTTTTAACATCCAATCACGGAAATCTTTGCGACGGTAATCAGAAATCGAATCGTCCCAAATTGGAACGCCGTTACGCCAATCTACGGTTTTAACGTGTGCTTCGGATTGATAGGTGCCGTCCGTGCCATCCCAGACGGGTTCACGATTGTCAATTGGTGCCGGCTTTATTGAAAGCAATTTTACATTGCGCATCGGAATTAGGTCAGAAACAATAGAATCAACAACGCGACCATCGTTATCAACATTGTGTGAAACAACTGTTTTTCCGATGCCGTCCGCATCCGCATATTCATATGATGCGACCGGTTGTTCAGAAATATTTGTATATTCGTAATCCACGTATTCAACATTTGATGCAGGAACGTCAACCGCAACCATGTCGTCCCATTCATATTCGTTCTCAGATGCACGCGCGCCGCCCGCGCTAACCGCACACAACAATAATGGTAAAATAAAAATTCTTTTTCTCATGCTTTGAATTATATCATAAATTTCGACATATTAAAATATGAAAATGAAATTCTTGGTTGATATTTTTTTGCGTTTATTTTAATTTTGCCGTGAAAGGAATTTTTTCATTGCGGAATTTTGTGCGAATTTTTTTATTTCTGGTGCCGTGGGGCGCGTGGGCGTATCCAACAGGAACTCAGTTCGGTGTTGGAATATCTGCAACGACTGGGCTTAATGCCTTTACGGGGTATTTGAATAAAAGTGCTGAATCGTTCTGGGGCAAAAGGATAGGATACCGAATCGATTTTGCCGGAACGAAAATTGTGCGGTCGGGGATAAATTCGGCGGTCAATCATTTCGTTGGGGATAAAAATATAGAAATCGGCGATTCCATAGCGGTCAATGGCGCAGAGATAGAGGCGAAGCACTTTGGCGGAATGTTGGATTTTTACCCGTTTGGCGATACTTGGTTTTTGGGCGGTTGGCGTTTAAGTGGTGGGTACTATGGCGGAAAGTTTGATGTAACCGCGCATGTTGCCGGCGGTGATGAAAATGGCGAATTTGGCCTTGGGCATAATCGGTACAGGTATGCGGACGGTGCGTTTCGGGCAAGTGCAATGGCGAATTGGAAATACGATGGGCCGTATGTCGGAACGGGTTTTGATTTGGGATTGATTGCTGGGTTCAAGATTTACTTTGATGCGGGAATCGTTTTTACGCGCAAGGTGGCCAAGATTGATTTAGATGTACCGTCGGGCGACCTTTATAAATGGAACGGTGCGGATTGGGCGCTGGTTGACCCGGACGAATTGGAACAGGATAAACAAGACGCGTTGCGCGATGCGCAGAGTGAGGCGGACAAGGTAAAGTTCTTTCCGATTGTAAAGTTGGGACTGATGTATCGTTTTTAATCAAAAAAACTTGCGTTTTTTATATAATTCTTTTAATATTTGTCGCGTTAAATTAAACCAAAAGGAATTAAAAATGGCATCTGTAACTGCAAATGATATGCGGGTCGGTTGGGTTATTTCGCACAATGGCCGGCGGTATACCGTAACATCTATTACCAAGGTCAAACCCGGCAAGGGTGGCGCGTTTGTTCAGGCGGACTTGCGCGATATTGATACGGGAAACAAGGGCGGTGACCGTTGGCGTGCCGAAGACAAAGTTGAAAAACTTATGGTCGAAGATGTGGAATGTCAATACCTTTATTCCGATGGAACAGATGCGTATTTCATGAACCTTAATGATTATGAACAATTTACAATGCCGTTGGATGCGTTGGGGGAACAGGTAAAGTTCCTTGCGCCGGAAATGACCGTAAAGACGAATTTTGTCGAAGGTCAACCGGTGTCTATGTCGTTGCCGAAAACCGTAATCGCGACGGTCGAAGAAACAGAACCGGCGTTAAAGGGTCAAACCGCAACGGGCAGTGGTGGCAAGCCGGCAATTCTTGACAATGGTGTTCGTGTTCAGGTTCCTGTGTTCATAGAGCAGGGCGAAAAGATTGTCGTAAATACTGAAACACTGGAATATGTGGAACGCGCAAAATAAGTGTTAGTGTTAGTAAAAATCCGCCTATACGGCGGATTTTGTCATATAGATCCATCGCGCTGATATTGTCCACTAATCACTAACACTAACTACTTACACTACCAACTATTTCAGCCTATCTGCCGAATCCATAATGTCTGTGATTTCAAAGATTGTGTTTTCATAGACCGCGCTTTGCCCCAGCCCCAGATATTTACGTGGATTAAATTCATTCGGGTTTTCGGACATTTCCAAACGCACGCCGGCCGTGAACGCAAGGCGTGAATCGCTGTCTACATTGATTTTTGTAATGCCCATTAAAACGGCTTGGCGTAATTGGTCTGTGGGAATGCCACGGGCCGCGTCTATGTCGCCACCGTTTTCGTTGATTGTGTCAACAAGGATTTTTGGAATACTGGATGCGCCGTGCAGGACAAGTGGAAAGTCCGCCAGGCGATGTGAGATTTCGCGCAAGATATCGAATCGCAACTGTTCCGAACCGGAATGGCGTTTGTATGCGCCGTGGGTTGTCCCGATTGCGATGGCAAGTGAATCTATGTTCGTGCGCGCGACAAATTCCACCGCGTCATTTGGGTTGGTGTAAAGTTGATTTGCGGCGTGTGTGTTTTCATCTTCGTGGCCGCCGATGATGCCAAGTTCTGCCTCGGTCGTAACGCCACGCGCATGGGCATACTGCGCGACGCGTGCGGAAAGTGCGACGTTTTCGTCAAACGGCATGGCGCTTGCATCAACCATGACACTTGAAAATCCGATGTCAATCGCGTGGGCGCAGGATTCAAACGAATGCCCGTGGTCCAAGTGCAACGCGACCTGTTCGTTCGGCGATAGCCCCAGGCCCGCAATCATTGCCATCAACATATCATCGCCCATATATTCCAATGCCGATTCGGATACGGCCAATATAACCGGCGAATTTGTTTCGCGCGCCGCGGCCGATATCGCGACCAATGTTTCCATATTGTAGAAATTGAATGCACCGATGGCATACCGATGCGCCATCGCATGTGCAAACATTTCTGCCGTATTCACAAGACCAAACTTTTCGTAAAGCATGAAAAATCCCTCGCCATAGACAGTAGAGCAGATTTGCTTTTTGTGCAAGAAGTTTTTGTTAGTGTAAGTGGTTAGTAGTGTCTGGAATTTGTTCGTGATTGTGAATTTATTCCAGAAAGCAAAGTTCCCCTCTGGAAATCACCCACAAAAAATGTTACACATTTTTTGCGGGACCCGATAGAGGGGTGCCGGGTATCGGGCCCCGCAAAATTTGAAAAATTTTGTGGGTGATGTCCACCCGGCGGGGCGTGGTTCACTAACCACTACCCACTAACACTAACCACTAAAAAAACATTGACATGACGGGTGGTTGTGCAACAATACACTCGAACGAATCGGGGGCCGGAGAGTTTTAACAAACAAAGGAAAAAAAATGCAAAAAATTTTGTCTTTTATGATTGTGGCCGGTGTTATTACAGGTTGTTCATACTATGATTATTATCGTGGCGGTGTCCGCTATGTTCAGCGCGGTGATAATTGTGTGTATTATTCAGAAGAATCTTCGGAAGAACAGTTTTCTGAAAAGGTCGAAGAATTTGATGATGAAAATCGCATCGTTTACAAAAATACCCGTTGTGAAGATTTGTTTGGGCGCGATAATGCGGGACGTATGGATCCTAATAAACGTCATGTCTTGGCACCTGCGGCGGTTGCGAATCGTAAACCAAAACCGGTTGTAAAGCCTGTGGCGGTTGCGCCGAAACCGGCGGAAAAACCATGCTGTGAATGTACGGCGGAATTGGTTCCGGTTTCAGGTCAGTTTTTCGCGTTGACCGGTAAATAAGTTTTGTTTGTTGTTGGTTGAAACACCACCCGCATGGGTGGTGTTTTTTAGTGGTTAGTTGGCAGTGTAAGTGGTTAGTGGGGGCTAGAATTACTTTGTAATTATGGGTTTGTTCCAGAATGCGAAGTTCCCATCCTGTGGAGGGGTGGCCGAAGGCCGGGGTGGTTAGAGAATATGGAATAATAATGAATGCTCTAACCACCTCCCGGTGTTCCACACCGTACTCCTCCAAAGGAGGAGAACTTCGCACTCTGGAATAATCGCCAACTTTTCTATTTGAAACCTTGTTTGTTTTGTGATAGAATTACGGGGAAAAGGAGATTTAATATGAAAAAGAAAATTTCGAAGTATTTTTTAATTGTGACAACTTTTGTTATGGCGAATTTGCCCGCGTTCGCGGCCGAAAATCAGGGTGCGTGCGATTTAATTAAAAGTTTGAAACCGGTAATTCAAACATTACGAACACTTGCGTTTATTGGTGCGGCGTTTGTTTTGATGGATTGGGCGTGGGGTTGGATTAAAGGCGGTGAAGTCAAAAAAGATGATTTGAAGGACAAAGGTATCGGTATGTTTGTTGGGTTCTTTGTTTTATTTGGTGTTGGTCTTATATTGCAGTTTGTTGGATCAACTGCGGGTGCCGATTATTTTGGTTGTGTGAGGGATGCCTTTACGAAGTAATAGCCCCCAAACATAAAAAAATTCAACGGCGCGTTTGCGCCGTTTTTTTTGTGTCATGCCTCACGATGTTATGAAATTTGATGACAAGATTACTGTAATAATGTGACGGTTCACAGAACAGCGTCACCCCGCGGTATCGGGCCCCGCGCAAAACAAAGTTTTGCGTGGGTGATGGTGCGCGGGGTCCAGTTTTTGCGAATGCAAAAACTTGCGTCGCAGACAGTCATGTTTTTCATTGCAAAGCAATGAAAAATTTCCTGCGGAGCAGGTCATCGCTGTCGCGATGCCTAGGCACCGCTCTTCAGCGGTGTGACGTCTTTCTGGAATAATTTTTCTATACCCGATGTGGAAATTTATCGTAGCCGTTCATAAACATATTTTTTTACAAATTCTTTTTCGCGGTTGTTACGGTCGGCAATAACTTCTTTTATTGATATCAAAGACAGATTCTTTTTGGTGGAATCCTGGGCATCTGCAAAGTGTTTGCGAATTGAGAGCATTTCTTGCCGTGATACGGTGTAAAGGTTGTCGTATGTTTTATTACGTAAATTGTTGTATCGATTGACAATGTTTTCCAAAGCGTTTGCGTATAATGGCAATAATTTATGGTTCATATAATCTGTAATATGAGAATAATTTGGCAAGTCGTCATTTGTAGAATTATATTCTTTTGGAAACAACCAACTGTATAACAGAAGATAAAATTTTCCAAATTGATAATTTTGATTTATAAGAGTGCCAAGGATGCCATCGAGTTTTTTCTTGTATATTTTGACTTTTTCGCGGGCATCAATTCGTGATATTTCATTAACGCGGGCAACGATTGTGTTTAAATCTTGTTTGGGATATATAAAATATTCTTGGTGAAAAGTTGTGTTGTTGTGCTTTCCGATTTCTTTCGTAATCGCCCATGCGGCATAACGGGATATTTCGGCGGTCATGCTTTCATCAGTAACTTTGATTATGTGCATGTGGTTATCAACAAGTTCAAATTTTTGCATTGGTAACATATCCGCCGGCGCGTATTCGCGTAAAATACTTCCGATGGTGGAACTGCTCTGGTAATCTTTTATTTCCAAATTTTTTACGGTGGACAAAACATCGGTTAGCAACCAAACATCAGTTCCGGTATTTGCGATGGTTGTTTGGGCAGGTATTTTTTTTGGCCACAAAGACGGAGTGGTGTATTCGCGTGCGATTGATTTAGTATGGTATGTGGAATTTAATGTGTCGAAAATATTTTGGTATTCCTGAATTTGCATTTTTTACCCTTTGTCTTCATCTGTGTTCGCGATTGAAAACAGGACCGATGAAATGAGTGATTGATATGGAACGTGATGTGTGTCCGCAAGTTCTTTTAGTTTATCCAAAACCGGACGTGGAATTCGCATATTTATAACAGCATCTGATTTATTAAAGGCGCGATAGGCAGCGTATTCCCGAAGCAGGGATTCAATGTTCATCACAAAGAGTTGCTGCATCACATTTGGCATAAGATTTTATCCTATACAAAGTTCAATACTTTCGTATCTACAACGCACTATACCAATGTATTTACAATTGTCAATACAAATGTCTAGACTCTTGTGTTTACTGGGGTATTGGCCGTTGCGTGGGCGGTTGTGTGTTAGTGGTTAGTGTTAGTGTAAGTGGTTAGTGTAAGGGAGATTTTTTTAGACAATTTTATTTAATGTCTGCGACGCAAGTGCTCACATACGTTCGCACTGGGTCCCGGCCTTCGCCGGGATGACGAGAGTTGTGCGTTTATTCCAGAGAATCGTCACACCGCGGACGCGCGGTGCCCAGTTTTTGCGAATGCAAAAACTTGCCCCGCAGGGATAATGTCTGCGACGCAAGTCCTCGCTGCGTTCGGCCTGGATCCCGGCCTTCGCCGGGATGACGATGCTCTGGAATACTTTTTAATATATTTCCGTTTTGTCCGCTTGCACTTTTTTTATTTGTATCCTAGAATGCGGTCGAAGATATTTTTAAAAAGGAAGGAAAAATGTTAAAACGAATTCTCGCTCTGGCGTTTGCCATATTGTCTTTTGTAAATGTTGCACATGCGGAACTAAAGGTTGATATCGTTGCGGGTGGAATGGAACCAACATCGATTGCCGTGCAGAAATTTGAACTTGCGGGTGGGGCGCCGGCGGCGGATGCGGCGACCATACGCGATGTGGTAGAGGCTGACCTGAAACGCACTGGATTTTTCCATATTGTAAATCACAACGCTTTTCCGGAATTTGTAAAGTTGGACCAAATGCCGGCCTTTAAATCTTGGGCGGCGATAAAGGCGCAAATTTTGGTTACATCTAAACTAACACAGGAAAAAGGTGGAAAATATAAACTTGAATTCTTTGTGTGGGACATTCAATCCCAGGAACAGATAGAGGCGCAAAGTTTGGTCGCATCGAAAAAGTCTGTGCGCAGACTCGGGCACATTATGGCGGACGCGATTTACGAACGGCTAACGGGTGAGGTCGGGTATTTCGATACGCAGATTGTCTTTATCGCAGAAACTGGGCCGATTGATAACCGCACAAAGCGCATGGCGATTATGGATCAAGATGGATATGGTTTGCGCTATCTGTCCGATACCAAGACATTGGTTATGTCGCCGCATTTTTCGCCGAATATGCAATCGGTGGTGTTTCTATCATATTATAATGATGACCCGATGGTTTGGATTTTGGATTTGAACACGGGTGCGCAAAGGCGGCTTGGTAAATTCGGCGGTATGAATTTTGCACCGCGCTTTTCGCCAGACGGTTCGCATGTGGCGTTGTCTTTGGTGAAAAACGGAATTACACATATATATGAATATGATATTGAAAATAATTTGCTGCGGCAATTGACTAATGGCAATTCGATAAATACCAGTCCGACTTATTCACCCGACGGTCGCAAAATCGCGTTTAATTCTGACCGCAGTGGTTCGCAACAGATTCATGTTCTGGATTTGAATACATTGGACGAAGAACGCATCACATACGGGGCGGGGCGCTATGCAACGCCGGCCTGGTCCCCAGATGGACAGTTTATCGCGTTCACGAAAATGGCGGACGATACGTTCTATGTCGGGGTGATGGATCCGCGCGGGAAAAACGAAAAGATTCTTGCCGGCGGTTGGTTTATGGAGGCTCCATCGTGGGCACCCGGTTCGCGCAGACTTGTTTACTATGAAACGGAACGCACTGATGATGATATGGAACGTGTAAGCCATATTCGCAGTGTCGATATCACCGGTCAGAATTTATATGAAATCGATTTGCCCGATGGCGTGAACGGTTTGGAACCAACTTGGTCGCCAAGGTTGCCGTAATGAAAAAAATTTGTGTCGCCGTTTTGGTGTGTGCTTGGTCTGCGTTGGGGTTTGCTGTGCCGGCGCGGGTAGGGCACATTTTGGACGGCGACACTTTTTCCGCAAGTGTGAATTTGGATGCGGACACAACCGTTTCGGTGCGTGTTCGCCTGCGCAATGTTGATACGCCGGAAATGAACGGCGAGTGTGAGTATGAAAGGTCGCGCGCAATCGCGGCGCGTGATAGACTTGCCGAAATAATCCCCGTTGGGTCGATGGTGGAACTTTCTAATGCCAAAGACGACAAATACCTTGGGCGGATTGATGCAAATGTTGCGGATTCGCGCGGGCGCGATGTCGGTGAAATTCTGATTCGTGAAAAATACGGTCGCAAATATAATGGTGGTAAACGCAAGCCGTGGTGCAGGAAATAAGTTTAAGTGGAAAGTGTTAGTGTAAGTGAAACGGGCGCGTGTGCGCCCGTTTTTCTATTTTACCAATAAATCTTTCCCGTGCGTTGTAATGTGCACGGTGTTTCCTTCGGTAATGGCATCAGATAAAATCAAATCTGCAATTTTATCTTCGACCATTGATGTAATAAGGCGTTTTAATGGGCGTGCGCCAAATACTGGGTCATACCCATGTTCGCCAAGCCACTTTATTGCGCTGTCCGACACTTCCAAATCAATGCGTCGTGCCGCCAACCGCGCCCGCAATCCGCGCAATTGGATTTTCACAATGTCCGCCATCACATCTTTGCCCAGTTGGTTAAAGAATATGATCTCATCAATACGGTTGATGAATTCCGGCCGGAACTGTTTGCGCACCGCGTTCATATCAGGCAGGTTACTGGTCATGATAATTATCGTGTTCGTAAAGTTCACAACATGACCTTGACCATCTGTCAAACGCCCATCGTCAAGGATTTGCAAGAACACATTAAACACGTCCGGGTTCGCTTTTTCGATTTCATCGAACAGCAAAACCTGATACGGGCGCCGGCGCACAGATTCTGTCAAAACGCCACCTTGGTCATAACCAACATACCCCGGGGGTGCACCAATAAGGCGCGCAACCGAATGCGGTTCCATATATTCACTCATATCAATTCGTGTCATTGCAGTGTCGTCGTTAAACAGGTATTCCGCCAGTGCCTTTGCAACCTCGGTCTTTCCAACTCCGGTTGGGCCAAGGAACATAAAACTGCCCGACGGCCGGCGTGGGTCCGAAAGGCCTGCACGCGAACGGCGAATCGCACGCGACACAACGGCCAAAGCTTCGTCTTGACCGACAACACGTTTGCGCAGTTCGTCTTCGATGTTAAGCAGTTTCGATTGTTCTGCAACAGAAAGACGTTCAGCCGGGACACCAGTCCATTTGCTGACCACCGCGGCGATATGTTCGGGCAGAACCGTTTTATATTCGCGCGATTCAGCATTCATCTTTTTGATTTTTTCTTCCAACTCTGGAATTTTTCCGTATTGCAACGCGGATGCTTTTTCATAGTCGCCATTACGCATCGCAGATGCAACCTCTGCCTTGGCCGCGTCCAGTGCCGCCATAGCATCCGACAGCCCGCGCATCTTTTCTTGTTCTGCACGCCATTTTGCGGTCATTTCCGCAGATTTCTTTTCTGTTTCTGCTATCAATTTTTCCAAATCAGCAAGGCGTTTTTTTGATTCTTCGTCTTTTTCTTTTTTTAATGCCTGTTGTTCGATTTTAAGTTGCATCAGATGTCTATCAACTTCGTCCAATTCTTCAGGCTTTGATGCAACCTCTATCCGTACGCGTGCGGCTGCTTCGTCAATAAGGTCAATCGCTTTGTCCGGCAAAAATCGGTCGGTAATATAGCGATTTGATAACCGTACCGCCGCAACAAGCGCGCTGTCCGCGATACGCACACCGTGATGGCCTTCGTATTTTTCTTTAAGTCCGCGCAAGATTGAAATCGTATCGTCAACGGTCGGTTCGTCGATATATACCGGTTGAAAACGCCGCGCCAGGGCCGGGTCTTTTTCTATGTATTGCCGGTATTCATCAAGCGTTGTTGCACCCAAACAATGTAATTCGCCACGTGCAAGCATTGGCTTAATCAGGTTGCCGGCATCCATGCTGCCTTCGCCTTTGCCCGCGCCGACAAGTGTGTGCAATTCATCGATGAACAAGATTATTCCGCCATCTGCATCTTTTACGGCTTTTAGAATTGCCTTGAAACGTGCTTCAAATTGACCGCGGAACATCGCGCCCGCCATAAGCGCACCCATATCAAGAGACAAAAGTTTCTTGTTTTGCAGGTTTTCTGGAATATCGCGCGAAATGATTCTTTCCGCCAATCCTTCAACAATCGCGGTTTTCCCAACACCCGGATTTCCAATCAAAACCGGATTATTTTTTGTACGCCGTGATAAAACCTGAATAGTGCGGCGAATTTCTTCATCACGCCCGATTACCGGGTCCAATTTCCCGTCGGCCGCAAGTTTTGTAAAGTCTGTCGTATACTTCGCAATCGCTTGCTCTGGGGTTTCTTGCATTTCTTCTGGATTCATATTCAAGACTCCTTGTTATATCGTTGCTGTATATATAATTATCAAAATATTCTTTTCAAGCATATCGGAACAAAAACCGAAAAGATTACTTGACTTTGCGGGTTTTTTGTTATAAATTATCCCGGCAATTATAAAGGATTTGATATGCCACGTGTATGTAAAGTTACAGGTAAAAAAACAGAAGTCGGTATGAATGTCTCGCATTCTGAACGTCATACAAAGCGCACTTTCTTGCCGAATCTGCATGTTTTGAAGTTCCATAGTGATATACTGGGACGCGATTTTTCGTTGCGCCTTTCGGCCGCAGGGTTGCGCACGCTGACCAAGCATGGCGGATTGGACGCCTATGTCATGGCAAAGCCGATTTCGCGCCTGACACCGGAAATGGCCGAAATTAAACGCGCGATTGTGAAAAAGAATGGCGCACCGGCAAAACCGGCGAAAAAACCGGCGCACAAGGCGAATCGCAGTGCACGTTTGGTGAAAAAAGTTGCGGCAAAGAAAACCGCAAAATAAAAGTCGTTTGGCCCTGTGGTGGAATTGGTAGACGCGCTTGACTCAAAATCAAGTTCCGCAAGGAGTGTCGGTTCAAGTCCGACCAGGGCCACCACCAAAAATTGTTAATGCGCACAATAAAGTGCGCATTTAAAATTTTTGAGTGTCGCGCCGTAGCCATTGCGTTTATCGAAAATAGTTTGTTTCTTATGCAAAGTTTATTTTTCGTAATTACTCACCGGCGAAGGCGGACAGTAGCAGATAAAAATTCTTATGCTGCTGCGGAGTTTGTTTTCTCTTGTTCAATATCGTGATTCTGTGATACAATTCTGCGGTGAAGAAAGGAGAAAATATGAAAAAATTACTTTTGTTGCCGATTGTGTTGTTATTGGTTGCGTGTGGTAATAATAGGTATCAAGAAACAGGTCTGTTGTGTGAAGATGCAGAGCATAATGCAGGCGCGGCGCAGATTACTTTGGATGTTGATGCGGACAAAGAAATCGCCAATGTTGTTGTGAATGGTGAACGTGTCGTGTTAAAATCCGAGGGTCAACAAGATCCAACCTATATTGCTTATTACGGCACAAATGCCGCGGGTGAACAGGTTAAATTGAATATAGTTTTTGCCAATGATGGAGAAAAAGTTTGGTATACGCTGGGGATAAATTCTGATGAAAGCACATATGGGTGTTTCAAGAAGTAATGAAAAGACATTTGGAAACAAAGGTCTTTTTCTCTGTATTCTGTAACCCCGCAGAGATACCGGCTGTTGCCGGTATGACGGGGAAAAAGGGCGGTATGGCTTGGATTACACCATCAACAAAATTCCAATTCCGGCGATGATGATGGCGCCGATGGTCAGTGGCCAAAAGAATTTTTTAACTATCGCGTTCGCGCGTTCTTGGAATCGCCAGAGCAGATACCCGACAATTGCAAATCGGCCCGTGCGCAATATCGCCGACAGCCCCAAGTATATAATTGCCGGGTATCCCATAAACCCCGCGCAGATGGTTAGTAATTTATACGGCACCGGTGTTATCGCCCCAAGGAATATGATGAATACGCCGTGTTCGATGAATAAACTTTGCGCCAGTTCGAATTTTTCCATGCTTGCGAAATTATTGATAAGCCACACACCCACCGAATCGAACAGCCACATTCCAATACAATACGCGATAATTCCGCCGACAATTGACCCAAGTGATGCAGCCAAAACGACCGGAACAGCGCGTTTTTTATTCGCAATTATGGGTGGGGTCATAAAAACCTCTGGCGGGATAAACAAAAACACCGATTCGCACACGGTCAGGATAAAAACAATCCATGTGTATGCTTTGGTTTCCGCGCGCGACAGCAAGTATTCAGAAAATTTCATAATTTTATCCCCAATGTAAAAATTTTTTCTTGATTATGGTTGAATATCTTATACCGTAGAATACAATGATAGCAATGGATTCGTCAATGCCAAAAAAACATACTGATTCAAACAGAAATGAACGCGTCGCCGCCAAGGTGCAAACTATTGTGGCGGAGATTTTACGCAAAGATTATGCGGATGACCCGATAATTTCCAAGGTGTCATTGGTCGGGGCCGATGGGCATGGGGGGCTGCAGTTCGTGCGGTTGTTCTTTCATTGCCCGATTGATGATATTGATGTGGCAAAGCGCGCGCTGGACATAGAAACGCGGACGATTCGTTTCAAAATGGGGCAGAGAATTGACCAAAAATACGTGCCACAGATACGATTCACTTATGATGATACGTTAGAGAAGGCGGAACGTATCGAAGAGCTTTTAGAGAGAGTAAGCGAAGAAAAATGAAGCAAGAAAATATACGAAACTTTTCAATCGTTGCGCATATCGATCATGGAAAATCGACTCTGTCGGACCGGCTTATTGAAATGACGGGTGGGTTGGAATCGCGCGAAATGAAGGCCCAGGTTTTAGATTCTATGGATATTGAGCGCGAACGCGGAATCACGATAAAGGCACAAACGGTGCGGTTGAACTATCGTGCGCGTGATGGTCAGGTTTATCAATTGAATTTGATGGACACGCCGGGCCATGTCGATTTTTCTTATGAAGTATCGCGCTCACTCGCGGCGTGCGAAGGGGCGCTGATTCTGGTTGATGCGACACAGGGGGTTCAGGCGCAGACACTCGCGAATGCGTATCTTGCGCTGGATAATGATTTGGAAATGTTGCCGGTGTTGAACAAGATTGATTTGCCGTCAAGTGATGTTGATGCGGTGCGTGCGCAAATTTCTGATGTGATTGGACTTGATGCGGCGGACGCGATTGCGGTGTCCGGCAAAACCGGTGCGGGCGTGCCGGAACTGTTGGAAGAAATCGTTCATAAATTGCCGGCCCCAAGCGGTGATGAAAACGCGCCAACGCGTGCGCTGCTGGTTGATTCGTGGTATGATTCTTATTTGGGTGTGGTTGTGTTGGTGCGCGTGGTGGACGGCACACTGCGGCGCGGGCAAAAGATAAAGTTCATCGCGACCGGTGCGGAATACACTGTTGAAAAAATCGGGTACTTTACGCCAAAGATGGTAAATGTCGATTCGTTGTCCACCGGTGAAATCGGTTTTATTATCACGGGTATGAAGACGATTCACGATTGCAAGGTTGGTGATACGATTGCCGATGCGCACGCCGATGTTGATGTGTTGCCGGGTTTTAAGCCGTCTGTGCCGGTGGTGTTTTCTTCGTTCTTTCCGGTGGAATCGGACGATTATCCGACACTGCGCGAAAGTGCGGAAAAACTGGCGTTGAATGATGCGTCTTTTGTGTTCACAACTGAAAAATCTTCGGCACTGGGGTTTGGTTTGCGTTGCGGTTTCTTGGGGCTGTTGCATATGGAAATAATCAGTGAAAGGTTAAACCGCGAATTTAATCTTTCGTTGATAAATACTGTGCCAAGTGTGCTGTATAAGATTCATATGCGCAATGGTGAAGTAATTGATTTGGAAAACCCCGCTGATATGCCGGATATTACAAAGATTGAATATATCGAAGAACCCTGGGTGCGTGCGACGATTATGATGCCTGATAAATATATGGGCGGAATTATGCAACTTTGTGCCGACCGGCGCGGGGTCCAAGAAAATATATCCTATGTCGGGAATCGCGCGGTGTTGGTTTATCAATTGCCGTTGGCCGAAATTGTGTTCGATTTCTATGACCGCGTTAAGTCGATTTCTTCGGGGTATGCGTCGTTTGATTATGCGGTGAACGGGTATCAGCAATCTGATTTGGTAAAGGTTTCAATTCTTGTGAATGAAGAAAATGTTGAACCGCTGTCGTTCATGTGTCATCGTTCATCTGCGGAAAAGCGGGGCAGGGCGATTGTCGAAAAATTAAAAGACCTGATTCCGCGACATCAATTCAAAATACCATTGCAAGCGGCAATCGGTGGAAAAATTATTGCGCGTGAAACGATTGCGGCGTATCGCAAGGATGTTACCGCAAAATGCTATGGCGGTGATATCACGCGTAAAAGAAAACTTTTGGAGAAGCAGAAAGAGGGAAAAAAGCGTATGCGGACGTTCGGTAATGTCGAAATACCGCAATCCGCATTTATAAATGCACTTAAAGTATAACAATAAGGAAAATAAAATGGCTATGAAAGTAAAAAAACAGATAAAAAGTAAGTGGCGGGCGTTTTGTGAAGCGTGTGGTGATGTGCGTTTGGCGCGCAAAAATGTAAAGACGGAACGTGAAAAAATAACAGTGTGTCGGCAAAGGTTAGATTATGATGCGGAACGTCCGATTGCGTGTTTCGTAAAATATAGTACTGTTGCGTTTCCTTGGTTTTCAGAATCGCATCCGGCTGAAGATACTGAATTTTTATCGGTATGTTCGCATGTCGGCAATGATGGGCTTTGTGATACAGATGGAAATGATAGATGCCAAATGTTGAAAAACAGGACAGATTATGAATGGGCGGTGGAAGATTTGGAATCTGTTTTGGCAACACGTCGGGAATGTTTTCGCGCACTTTTTGGAAAACGAAGATAAAGGTGTAAAGATGTTCGATGATTTGAAACAACTTTTTTTGGTAACGCGTGATATCAAGCGTAAACGCCAAAGGGTTAAGCATTTGCAAGATAAAAACCTTGATGCCAAGGAAACAATAACCGCGGTGCCGGTAAATCGTTGCCCGAATTCTGAGATGGGAACGGTTTCCAGAATGCATTGTGTCTTTTTGTATCTGCAAAAGGGTGTGCCGGATGATAACTGTGAAAAATATTCTACGCGTGAATATTGCAGTAATGCCGGTTGCGCGGGATTCGGTGCGCACAAGAAATACATAAGAACAACGAAAAAGTTGCAATGCGCGGAACGTGAATATAGGGAACTGTTGGCAACGCGGCAGTTTATTGTGCGTGGGTTGCTTGGGCGGACTAAATAAAAAGATAAGGAGCGGAGATGGCGCATCAGTTCTTTTTTAATCCGTATATTTTGGATAACCTGAATGCGCCATCGCGCGGGTTTGATGTAGTTCAGGATATTTCTGAACCGCGGCTACGTTTGTATATAACAAGTCGCGGCGTGAAAACGTTCTTTGTGCGAAAGCGGATAAATGGGCGCGACCGGCGCATTATAATCGGAAAATATCCAGATATGGATATAGAAGATGCGCGCAGCGCAGTCGCAAATGCCTTGGACGATGCGTCTAAAAAGGTTTCGATAAAGCGTAAAAAAATTTTGTTTTCTGAATTTGTTCAAATGTATTTGAAAAATCGTGTGCATCGGTCTGTCGGTTCGTATGATAAACTGGTGCGGTCGATAAATATGCACTTGAAACCATTGTTCGATAAAAATATTTCTGATATAACAACCGATGATATTTGTGAAACGATTGGCGCAATAAATGGTGTGGCGATCGCCACGCGTATGCAGGAACTGTTGCAAAGTGTTTTTCGTTACGCGTGTGATACGGGCTATGTGACGGCGAATCCGGTGTTGGAATTGCCACGGCAAAAGCAAAATCGGCGCGCGCGGCCACTCAATAAATACGGTCTTAATCGTTTGGTTGAATCGATAAATAATTATCCAGATGCCACGATGCGGGCGGCGTTTTTAATGCTGATTTACGGGTTCGCAACGAAGAATCAGGTTTTTTCTATGCAGTGGGAAGACCTGGATTTCAACCGCGATATGTGGGGTGAACAGCCACTGTCTGATAGGGCGGTTGTGTTGCTGCAAGATTTGCCCCAGGATGGGTATTGGGTCTTTCCGGGGCGTGGACACGGGCATTTGACCGACCCGCGTGTTGCCTGGACGCGTGTTGTGACGGATGCGGAGATTCCAGATTTGACCATGGACGATGTATATAAATTTATCGCGCGGCGCCTTACATGGGCCGGGGACAAGGAAGATTTGCGCAATAATATGAACGAATTGCTGGATGATTTGTTTGATATTGAATAGGACACGTTTTGTTATGATTTGTTATAATTCCTTGACAGCGGGGCGCGAAAGTGATAGTTTTATGGCACATGTCGTTTTAGGTGACAAAAGGTTTAACTAAAATAAAGGATGAAAAATGTCAACTTTTGAAAGAGTAAAACAACTTATTGTGGATAAATTGGGCGTGGATCCAAATAAAATCACTGAAAAATCTGCGTTTACGAATGATTTGGGCGCGGATTCTTTGGACGTTGTCGAATTTGTGATGGCGGTTGAGAATGATTTCAATATCACAATTTCTGACGAAGATGCTGGGAAATTGGTTACTGTCGGTGACGCGGTAAAGTATATCGATGAGCACAGTAAGGGTGCCAAGACCGTTAAGATGGATACCACTGAAGGAACTTCCGGTAAAATGGCCGCGTAAGTTTTTAATTTTGTTTATTATCCGTCGCGTTTTTCGCGACGGATTTTTTTTCTGTATTTTTTGCGGAAAACGTATTATCATAGCGGCGTGATTTAACTTTATCAAAAGGATTTATGTTATGAAAAGGGTTGTTATTACGGGTATGGGTATCGTGTCGCCGGTTGGTTGCGGCATTGAACACGCGTGGAAAAATATTGTTGCCGGGCGTTCGGGCGTGCGGCGGATAGAAGATTTTGATGCTGCTGAATTGCCTTGTCAGATTGCGGGTGTGCCGGTGCGTGGTACTGAACCGGGTATGTTTAATCCGGATACGGTGGTTGAACCGCGCGAACAACGCAAAATGGACAAATGTATTTTGTATGCCGTGGTCGCCGCGGACGAAGCGGTGCGTGATGCCGGTCTGGATACATACACCGGCGATAAAGACCGGGTCGGCGTTTCTGTCGGCAGTGGTATCGGCGGTCTGAACACCATCTATGAAAATTGTGTGGAACTTGAAAAAAATGGCCCGCGGCACATCAGTCCGTTCTTTATTCCAAAGTGTATTATCAATATGGCTGCGGGGCACATTTCGATTAAATATGGCCTGCGTGGGCCGAACGTTGCGATGGTGACGGCGTGTGCGACCGGCGCGCACAGTATCGGCGAAGGCGCGCGTTTGATTCAGCACGGCGATGCGGACATTATGGTCTGTGGCGGGTCCGAAGGCGCGGTCGGTAAAATCGGCGTTGCGGGATTTTCTGCGATGAAGGCGTTAAGTACGCGCAACGATGACCCAACGGCGGCATCGCGTCCGTGGGACCGTGATAGGGACGGCTTTGTTATGTCCGAAGGTGCGGGCATCTTGGTACTCGAAGAATACGAACATGCGGTTGCGCGCGGGGCCAAAATTTATGCTGAGGTTGCCGGATACGGCCTGTCGGGCGATGCGTATCATATAACCGCCCCGGCGACGGGTGGCGAAGGCGGCGCGCGCGCGATGATGGCGGCACTGCGTGATGCGGGTGTGAAACCGGCGGACGTTGACTATATCAATGCGCACGGAACATCAACGGGGCTTGGCGATATCGGCGAACTGTTGGCCGTAAAGAAATTGTTCGCGGGCACGAACGCGTGTATGTCGTCAACTAAATCTATGACTGGGCACTTGCTGGGGGCCGCCGGCGCAGTAGAGGCGATATTCTGTACACTTGCCATACGTGATGGAATTGTGCCGGCGACAATCAATTTGGAAAATCCGATTGATGAAGTTGGCGATTTTGATTTGGTTCCAAATGTGGCGAAAAAACGCAAGGTTGATGTCGCACTTTCAAATTCATTTGGATTTGGTGGAACAAACGCATCGTTGGTTTTGAAAAAGGTCGCATAGTTTTGGGCAAAGAATACAAATATCCAAAAGTTTGGTTTAGGAATAATTTGATACCGGTTCCTGTAAAGAATAGGGTAGGTGGGAATTGCAGTGCATGTGTGTTTCGTAGTACACTTTATTGTGAAAATATGTCATGCACGTATTTGGATGAACAGAGTGATACATTAATATCTGTTTACTGGCGTTCGAATAAAACATATGCGAACATATCTTTGTGGACGGAATTTAGAAAATGGTTTGAATCAATGCCCCCAGAGCGTGTATTGGCTATTTCGAATGAGGTTATGGAAACCGCTATAACAAAAGAATTGGAAAAAACACGCTAGGTTATCGCTGAAGAGCGGTGTTACGAGTGAAAAAAGAACGCCGTTGCACTAACACTTTCCACTAATATTTCTATTGTAACAAATTCTGTTTTGTGATATTATACCTGTGTCGGTGGGTGTTTCATCGATGTGGTTTGAAAGCCACTGTCCTAAGGCGTCAAGTTACGGCGCGACAGTTGCGTCGTTATTTTGATGAAAAATGTACCTGGCGTTGGCCAGGAAGGCGGTAAAATATATAATATACCGCACAATTCCTTAGGATTGCTTTCAACCTCCTGGCCACATGGGTTTCCCGGTGGTTTTTTTGGTAATAAAAAGAAAAAAGGAGAAAGAATGAGAAAAACATTTATCACAACATCAATAATCGCGGCGGTGGTTGCAATGCCGGCGTTTGCGGACCCAACGGCCCAAGAATTATTGGACCAGAAAACCGTTACATCCAAATACTATGTCGATACCACAAAACAAGATAAAATCACCACGGATAAGGTGTTGTTTATGGAGGAACCAAAATTGAATATCTCTGCATATGTTCCGGCATTGGTTTTGACCAATGCCGCCGGCACTGCGCTGAACGGTAATACGGTCGGTATGTTGGATCAAGGAACGGTGAGTGACGTTAATGGGCTTGGTAACGCGTATGATTTAAGAAGACTTACCGCCGCAACTTATGATAACTTTGTTCCAACGGTTCGTGCCGTGGCAACTGAATTAAGTAGCATATGGACCGAACTTAACAACACACTTTACTGGACATCAACAGAGACCAGTGCTGTTAATGCGTATAGCGTATCGATTGGCACAGGTACAAATCAATGGCCGGCCGCCGATCAGAATAAATACATAACTGGTTCATCATTGGCACAGGGGCTTGCATTAAAACAAAACATTATTGCCGCGGGAACATCGGGTAATGTTGTTACATATACCGGCACGGCGGGACAGGTTGGTTCGGTTGGTGTGTATAATGGTTCTACAACATATAATTCATCAACCGATTCGGGTAAACTTGCGACCGCGGGTTTTGTTGAAACAAAACAAGAAAAACTTACCTGTGCGGGGTATGTGCCCGGGCATGAAAATGATATAAACTATTGCTGGCTGTATGGTGACGTTCAGGTGGCAACTGCCACACCACAGTGTTTGGCGTATGATGAAACGGCACCGTCCGCTTCACAATGTTGTAGTGGGGTTTTGCAAAACGATAAAAACAGTAGCAAATGCGGGTGCAATAGTGTATCGGATTGTGAAAACTCGTGTGAGAAACCCAAAACACGTACATGCTCCGTAGACAAGGTATGCACGTGTGCGTAGAAGTTAATATAGTTAATTTTCTCCGTTAACACTAAAAAACCACCTTTGGGTGGTTTTTGATTTACTCTAAGAACAAAATCCATTTCCACTAATCACTTATTTCTCTTCATCCTTGCCCAGGCCGATGGTTTTTTTCGCACTGTCCAGGGTGCGAATCAGGGCGCGGCGGATTTTGCCCGATATTGTCATCGGTAAACTGTCCACGAACTCTATCACGCGCGGATATTTGTATGCCGCGGTGCGGTTGCGAACGTGGTCTTGCAATTGGCGAATCAGAACGTCCGTGCCTTGGAAATACTTATTCAAAACAATCGTTGCCTTGACCGCCATGCCACGCGATGGATCTGGAATGCCGGTAACGGCAACTTCGCGTACCGCGGGGTGTTCAAGAAGGACACTTTCAACCTCAAACGGGCTAATCCGATAACCCGAAGATTTAATCAAATCGTCATTGCGGCCGACAAACCAATAATACCCGTCCGAATCGCGATATGCCACGTCGCCGGTGTGATAATACCCGTCACGAAAAGCGGCGTTCGTTAGTTTTTCGTTTTTATGATATTTTTGGAACATGCCAACCGGGCGACCATTCGCAAGTGATATGCATATTTCGCCAACCTTGCCATCCGGAACGGGGCGACCGTCTTCGTCAATAAGTTTTATTTCCCAACCGGCGGCGGGCATACCCATACTGCCCGGTTTGGGTTTTATCCATTGGTTTGTGAACAGTTGCACGGTTGTTTCAGTTTGACCGAATCCTTCGTGTAACTCGATTCCCGTCATGTCAAGGAAACGTTCATAAACCTCTGGATTTAATGCTTCGCCCGCGACATCGGCCTTTACCAATTTTGAAAGGTCGTATTTCGATGCGTCCGCGTGAATCAGCATTTTATATACCGTTGGTGGTGCGCAGAATGATGTTACACCGTTTTCCGACATTGCGGACCAAAGGTCGTGCGCGTTGAAAATGCCGCTTACATCAAAAATGAAGACGGTTGCACCGGCAAGCCATTGTCCGTACATTTTTCCCCACGAACATTTCGCCCAACCCGATTCGGAAAGTGTGAAGTGAACATCGCCGTCGGTGAGTCTTTGCCAAAAAACCGCAGTGTTTATGTGGCCCAGTGGATACGCGTAGTTGTGCGCCACCATTTTCGGCAGGTCTGTTGTGCCACTGGTGAAATAAATCACCATCGTGTCGGTGTTTTCGTTCGGCACGCGTTCGAATTCCGCCGGCATAGTATTTATCGAATCGGCAATTTCTTCGTTAGATATCAGCATAACGTCCGAATCGCCAATCGCGGCTTTTATTTCCGGAATTATGTGTCTATCGTCAAAGGCGATAATCGCTTTACTTTCCGCCGTATCGATTCGGTATTTGATATCTTCGGCCTTTAACTGATTCGTTGATGGAATAGGAATAATTCCGGCGCGGTGCATCGCCATCATTAAAATCCAATACTCCCACCGGCGGCGCAGGAAAAGTAGCACTGTATCGCCCCGTTTCAATCCGCGCGAAGTCAAGTAATTCGCGACAGAACACGACATACGCGACAGGTCACGGAACGTGAAATTTTTCTTGTTCCCCGAATCGTCAGTCCAAATAATCGCGGGCTTTTCCGGCGTTTCGCGCGCGATAACGTCAATGACATCGTATGCAAAATTAAAGTGTTCCGGAACAATCGGTTTTCCGTTTTGCAGATAGTCTTCATAACTTTCAAAATGTTCTTTGGTTAAAAAACGCGTCGCAAACATTGGTGCCTCTTTATTTTTTTATGTGTGAATAATGCCATTTTTCAACGAAAAAACAAGTAAAAAAGTGGTTAGTGTAAGTGTTAGTGGTTAGTGTGAAAAATAAAAATGAAAAAAAAGTTGCAAACGGAAATTTATGTTTTACAATCGACTTGTTCTTAAGAGATAAGAACGTTTGTTTGTTGTTGTGTGTGTTCGGAGTATAGCTCAGCCTGGTAGAGCGCTACGTTCGGGACGTAGAGGTCGTAGGTTCGAATCCTGTTACTCCGACCATAAATTAAAATCGCGCCGTCCCCTCGGCGCGATTTTTATTTAGTGGTTAGTGTAAGTGATTAGTGGGGGGGCGCGGTGCGCTGGTTTTTACTAATTACTTACACTAACCACTAACACTTACACTAATCACTCGCTTGCAAAATTATTTTTATCTGCAATAATTCCCACCGTTATGCGCAGACGTAAAAAAAGAATCTTTACACGTTATATTTTTGTAATCGCCGGGATTATGTTCGCCGTGATTTTCTATGCGTTGTGTATTCGTTCGACTGTTCGCGAATCGGTTAATTTTAATATCAATTCTGGTGATACGGTTTCTTCGGTCGCGCGACGCTTGGGTGCGGAAAAGGTTGTATTTTCTGATATGGCGTTTAAGTTCGCGATTCGTATTCGTGGTGGGCGTGTACAAAAAGGTGAATATGAAATTCCCGCTGGCGCATCGGCTTGGCGGATTGCCGGAATTTTTGCGCGTGGAAAAATCGCGACAGTGAAAATTGTTATTCCCGAAGGCCTTACCATTTTGCAAATCAAAGATTTATTGCGTGGGTACAGCGCGCTTTCGGGTGATGTTGATTGTCGTGACTGGCGTGCGGTTTGTGATGTCGCGGACGGCGATGTATTTCCAGATACTTATTATGTTGCGCGTGGGACATCGCGGTTGGCGGTGCTAGATTTGGCGCGCAAAAAAATGGACGAGGTAAAAAATAAATGGCTGCGCACACGGCGTAATCCGCCTGCGCCACTTACGGGATGGAACGATGTGATAACACTGGCATCCATTGTGCAGCGCGAAACGCCGCGGACAAGTGAAATGAAAATTGTCGCCAGTGTTTATCTGAATCGTTTGCGTCGTGGTATGCGGTTGCAGGCTGATCCAACCGTGATTTATGCGATAACCGATGGTTACGGCGATATGAAGGGTGCGCCACTTTTGCGTGGACATTTAAAGGTTGATAGTCCGTATAACACATATCGCAATAATGGTTTGCCGCCGGCACCGATTGCAAATGTTGGTTCGCATGCGATTCGTGCTGTGCTGGAACCGGCAGATACAAAGTACCTTTATTTTGTCGCAGATGGTCGTGGCGGACACAAGTTTTCGACTGATTATGAAACGCATTTAAAGAACCATGCTGACTGGCGCGAAATAAAAAAAATGAATAATCCAGATTTAAATTTTGACAATCAATAAATAGCCTTGCGAATCGTTTTTTGAAAAATTTTGTCATCTGTGTGAAAAACTTTTAGATTTGTGCGCTTTTCCGCGTGCAACAAGAAATACAAATTCAAATCGGCGGCCATTATATCATATTTTTTCATCTTTATCAAAAATCTTTTTTCTTGAAAAAAATCCCAGGCGTGGGAAAATATGCTTAGCTAGGAGCAGGGAAAGTTCTAGTTTCCAATTAACAAATAAAGGAAAGGAAAAAATATGAAAAAAATTGCTTTGACTTCTTTATTAACAATTGCGATGGCATCTGCTGCGCATGCAAGTGTGAATGTTATCGATGGTAACCCATTGTATATGCCAAGTGCGGGACATTTTTACAGTGTAACATCACTTGGGTCTAATACCAAAACAACTGAAAGTTGGGCTCTGGGTGAAGATTTCGGTTATGGTATTACCGATCGTTTCGCAATCAATTTAACGACGTCTTTGGCCGAAGAAGAATCGTTTGATGAATTTGGATGGCAAGGTTTGTCGTTGGGCGCAACGTATCGTGTGTTAAGTCGTGGCCATTGGCGTGCGGATGTCGTTGGTTCATATAATGTTGATGGTTGGCTGTACGCGTATGATGAAAATGCCGATGATGGTTATTTCATGGAAAAAGAATTGTTGAACTATACATGGAAGGCGGGTATCCGTGGTGGCTATACGGTCGCGCGCTTTACCGTTGCTGGTCATGTGATGTTTAGTTATGAAAACAGCGAATCATTTAACTGGAACGAAGATGGTTGGCACAGATTGGCGTTCGGACTCGACGGTCAATATGTAATCAATCGTGATTGGAACTTGGTCGCGGGTATCGAATATTCTGGTTTGATTGATGATGGTGTGAAAAACACTGGTCGCCTTGTTGGTGATTTCGGTGTGAATTATAACATCAGTTCATCGTCTTATGTTGGCGCATATGTTGCCGGCGAAATGTCGCATAAAACCGGCGATTGGAAATGGCACGAAGGTATGGGATTCGGTGTTAAATTCGGTGTTGATTTCTAAAAATTTGATTGTTGATACGCCCTGGGCATTTTTGAACGGGGCGTATCGGGTTTTGAGAAAAAATTTATTTTTTTCTTGAAAGCCCCCCGGGGTTTAGGATAAAATACATACAACTAGATGGGAATAAATTTCTAGTTTCCAAATAAACAAAAACAAAAGGAAAGACAAATGAAAAAAATTGCTTTGACTTCTTTATTGGCGGTTGTTGCGGCATCTGCGGCACACGCGAGTGTTAATGTTATCGATGGTAATCCATTGTATATGCCGATGAAAGGCCACTTTTACAGTGAAACATCGCTGTCGTCGCATACACAAAATGTTGATGAAGTGACGTTGGGTGAAAAGTTTGGTTATGGTATTACCGATCGCTTGGCGGTTTCGGTAAACACATCAATGAGTGAATCTTATTGGTTCAAGGGTAACAAGGCCAATGAAGAAAATGTTGGCTTGGGAAATTCTTGGAATGAATTGGGTGCCGATATCACATGGCGTGTTATCAATGACAATGCGTGGAAATTGGATGTGATGGGCGGATTTGAAATGGATCCAATTTGGGGTGACCATGTTCCGTTCCTTGATAAAGACGCAACTTTATACACATGGAAAGCCGGTGTTCGTGGCGGTTATGTGAACAATGATTGGACATTGTCTGCGCACGCGAACTTTATTTATGCGAATACCGAAGCTTTCAACTGGGGCGATGATGATGCGACGTATTTGGATGGCGAATTCTGGATGAATCATATCTTGAACCTTGGTGTTGCCGGTCATTGGACAATGAGTGATACATGGAGTGCGTATGCAGGTGCCGATTATTATAAAATCTTGGATCACTATAACGATGTTGAAAACAAGGGTCATTGGGATTTGACATTGGGTCTGAATATGAACATCGATACAACAAAGTATGTCGGTGCGTATTTGACCAAAACAATTGAACGTGAAGAAGATGGTGAGATGTTGATTGAAGACGGTTATGGTTTCGGCGTCAAATTCGGTATCGATTTCTAATCGTTTAACACGGAATAAGAACACCGCCCAATGGGGCGGTGTTTTTTTATTTTGTTTGTAATTTATTAAAAAATTACTTGCCAAAACTTTCTGTCTTTTTTAAGATTTGTTTGAATCAGATGGGAATCTGGTTCGGGGCTGTAGCAGGCCTGTAGTATCCGGTACCGCATGGGTGTCGTTATTCCACGATTCTCCATATTTGGTATCCGTTAGAAATTCCCCGACCGTGTGTGCGGTTCGGGGCGCCGACCGTATATACAATAGGGTTTCCCGAAGACGGTCGGAATCTTTGATACTAGGATTTGCTAACACCCCGACCGCTTGGTTTCCCATGCGGTTTTTATTTGCGGTGAAAACGGGGGGCAATATGAGAAGATTTTTTGTTGCGATTTCATTGTGGTTTGTTGTTGGTGCGGCGCACGCGGTTTGTGCCGACGGGGAATTTGATGCGGACGGAACATGTGTTGAATCAAAGTTTCAGGTTACAACCACAAATTTGGATTTGAGTGTAAATACTGAATTTAAGTTTTATATTTCGGCGGCGGGAACATTTTACGTTGATTGTGGAGAAAATGGAACATTATCCGGAACGGGTGTTTCCGGTAATAATACGATTAGTAAAACGACAACGGCGGCGACAATATATACGTGCACATATAATACAACCGGTGGGGTAAAAACAATAAAGTTTGGTGGACGGGCGACACTTTATAATACCGGTGTAACAACATCCGCAATACGGTTTTCGAATGCCACCAATGTTTCCCTTACACCGACATTGGTTGGTGGAATATCGGGTTCATTGGGGGCAATATTCCCGTCACTTGGGAATAATGCCGGCGAACAACCGCGATTTTATGAAACTTTTAAGGGTTGTACAAATATGACCGGTTCAATACCAACGGGGTTGTTTAACGGTATATCCGGTCAACCGGTGACAAATATGTTTACCAGCACATTCCGCGGTTGCAGCGGACTTACCGGTTCGATACCCGCGTTATTTAGTGGGCTTGATGGTACACCACAGGCGAGTATGTTTCATACCACATTCAACGGTTGCAGTGGACTTTCGGGTTCAATACCTGCAGATTTATTTGGAAACCTTAGTGGTACACCGGCGAGCAATATGTTTCAAAGCACGTTTGAGGATTGCAGTGGACTTTCGGGTTCGATACCGGCGGGATTATTTGGTGCCCCAAGTGGCGAATCAGCACAAAATATGTTTCATAAGACATTTAGAAATTGTAGCAATCTGACTGGGCCGATACCATCCGGATTATTTGGAAGCCCAAATGGCACACCGAAAAACGGCATGTTTCAAAGCACGTTTGAGAATTGCAGTGGACTTTCGGGTTCGATACCGGCGGGATTATTCGGGACACCAAGCGGCACGCCGGCAACGAGTATGTTTTATGGTACATTTAGTGGTTGTAGTGGGCTGACGGGGCCGATACCATCGGGGTTATTCGGGACACCAAGTGGAACGCCGGCAACAAATATGTTTAAAAGTACATTCTATGGTTGCAGTAACCTTAGTGGTTCCATACCATCGGGATTATTTGGTAACCTAAGTGGTCAACCAGCATCAAGTATGTTTTCTGATACATTTAATGGTTGTAGTGGGCTTACTGGTTCGATTCCATCGGGATTATTCGGGACACTATCTGGGACACCGGCACCAAGTATGTTTTATTACACTTTCTCTAATTGCAGCGGACTTACAGGATCTATACCGTCCGGTTTATTTGGAAATCTGACTGGTCAACCGGCGGGGAACATGTTTTTTAGAACTTTTTTAAATTGTAGTGGTCTTACTGGATCAATACCATCGGGATTGTTTGGTAACCTAAGTGGTCAACCGGCGGAAAATATGTTTTATGGTACATTTCATGGTTGTACTGGACTTACTGGATCAATACCGGCGGGGTTATTTGGAAGCCCAAATGGCACACCGAAAAACGGCATGTTTCAAAGCACGTTTGAGAATTGTAGTGGACTGACCGGTTCAATACCAACGGGATTATTCGGAACCCCAAGCGGTACCCCGGCACAGAGTATGTTTAATAGCACATTCAATGGTTGTAGCGGTCTGACCGGATCAATACCGGCGGGATTGTTCGGAACCCCAAGCGGTACCCCGGCGGGAAGTATGTTTTATAACACCTTTAATGGTTGTAGTGGGCTTACTGGTTCGATTCCATCGGGGTTATTCGGGACACTATCTGGGACACCGGCACCAAGTATGTTTTATTACACTTTCTCTAATTGCAGCGGACTTACAGGATCTATACCGTCCGGTTTATTTGGAAATCTGACTGGTCAACCGGCGGGGAGCATGTTTTTTAGAACTTTTTTAAATTGTAGTGGTCTTACTGGATCAATACCATCGGGATTGTTTGGTAACCTAAGTGGTCAACCGGCTGCTAACATGTTTTATGATACATTTAATGGATGCAGGGGGTTAACCGGTTCAATACCGTGGGGGTTATTTGGTAACCTTAGCGGTGCGGGGGCACAAAATATGTTTCGGTCAACATTCAATGGTTGTACCAACCTTACGGGTTATATCCCTGGTGATATATTTGAAGATGTGACTTCACAAGGATCCACCGGTTTAACCAATATGTTTAACAACACAAATTTATTAACATCATGTCCGTGTGGCACCAAACCTGCGGCAACGGGGTGGGGTGATACAACAATTAATTCCAAGGCGATTTGTGAAGTCGGACTTAAATCAGATGAGCATTGGAATAATGGGGTTTGCACGACCGATTGTGCGCCGGGATTTTCGCGCCTTAAAACATCCACGGGGTTGAGTTATCCGATTCTAAGTGCGGCGACAACAACGCACAATATTCATGTTCAGGCACCGAATAACAGGGTGTGCTATGTCCCATTGGTTGCGGGGACGGCAAGTGGCGAATTAAAAGTGTTCTTTGATGGAACAACGTATCACGCAAGTGTTCCGGATGAAACCGCTCCGACGGGCTTTACCGGCCAGCCGTGATAGTGGGTATCCGCCTTCGCCACTTCGCTAAAGCTTCGTGGCGCAGGCGCCGAGGCTACGGCGTGGCAGGGGTTAGTGTTAGTGTAACACTTACACTTTCAACTTTTTTTATCAAAATCCCTTGACAACCGGCGGGTTCGGGGTTATAGTATTGACGCTTTCTGTGTAATAAAGGAAAGTGAAAATTACAGAAAAACGCCGTATTTTGGCAGATTTATAATTGCGGTCGCGCCGTTTAAAATAAGTCTGATGCGGGTTTTTGTGTGGAAAAAAGGTTAAAAAAACAACAAAGAGATTTTGAATGCCAACTGTAAATCAATTGATTCGGAAACCGCGTAAAAAGGTCGTTGTGAAATCTACGGCGCCTGATATGATGGAAAATCCGCAAAAACGTGGTGTGTGCACTCGTGTTTATACAACCACACCGAAAAAACCTAATTCTGCGCAACGTAAGGTTGCACGTGTTAAACTTGCCAACGGACGCGAAGTTACTGCGTACATCCCTGGCGAAGGTCATAATTTACAGGAACACAGTGTCGTCATGATTCGTGGCGGCCGTGTAAAGGACTTGCCCGGTGTGAAGTATCACATCATTCGTGGTGTCTTGGATACCAAGGGCGTGGAGAGCAGAAAACAAGGTCGTTCTTTGTACGGTGCAAAGAAAGCAAAATAATACATGCGGGAAATCCGTATGAGTAATCCGAGTTTTCGGGTGAAGAAACAAAAAAGGAATAAAATATGTCAAGACGTAAGGCCGCAACAAAACGTGATATTTTGCCAGATTCCAAATATGGCGATGAAGTTGTTGCAAAGTTTATAAACTGTTTGATGTGGGACGGCAAAAAGGAAGTTGCCGAAAACATAGTTTATGGCGCGATGGAAGATTTGAAAAAGATTGCCGAAGATGGTGATGAGTTGAAAACTTTTCATAATGCGTTGGACGCTTTGAAGCCATCGGTTGAGGTGAAAAGTCGTCGTGTTGGTGGTGCAACCTATCAGGTTCCGGTCGAAGTTCGTGCCGATCGTCAACAGACGCTTGCGATTCGTTGGGCAATTCAATTTGCACGTAAACGTAGTGAACGCAGCATGCGTGCCCGTGTCTTTGGCGAATTGCGCGATGCCCTTAATGGAACGGGTGGCGCGTTCAAAAAGAAAATCGATACACACAAAATGGCAGAGGCGAATAAAGCGTTTGCTCATTTCCGTTGGTAATCTAAAAGAAAAGGAAAGAAAATGTCTGTTGGTAAAACCGCACCATTACATATGTATAGAAATATCGGCATTATGGCACACATCGATGCCGGTAAGACCACAACTTCGGAACGTATTTTGTTCTATACCGGAAAAACATATAAAATTGGCGAAGTGCATGATGGCGCCGCGACTATGGACTGGATGGAACAGGAACAAGAACGTGGTATTACAATTACTTCGGCGGCAACGACATGTTTCTGGCGCGACCATCGTATCAATTTGATTGATACCCCGGGACACGTGGACTTTACGATGGAAGTGGAACGCAGTTTGCGCGTTTTGGATGGCGCGGTTGCGGTTTTCGAATCCGTGTCGGGTGTGCAGCCACAATCTGAAACTGTTTGGCGCCAGGCCGACCGTTACAATGTTCCGCGTATTTGTTTTGTGAACAAGATGGACCGCGTTGGGGCGAATTTCTTCCGTTGTGTTGAAATGTTCCGTGAGCGTTTGGGTGCAAATCCGGTTGTTTTGAATTTCCCGATTGGGGCAGAGGCGGATTTCAAAGGTGTTGTTGATGTCTTGGAAATGAAAGGCTTGATTTGGGAAGACGAAATGGGGTCGCACCCGGTCACTATCGAAATTCCCGAAGAACTGAAAGCCAAGGCCGAAGAATTGCACAACAAATTGATTGAAGAAGTTGTGACATTGGATGATACCGTTATGGAAGAATATATGGACGGTAAAATCCCGGATACCGAAACATTGCGGAAATTATTGCGCAAGGGTGTTATTGGGCAGAACTTTGTTTTGGTTACATGTGGGTCTTCGTTTAAAAACAAGGGTATTCAACCGTTATTGGATGCGATTGTTGATTACTTGCCGTCACCACTCGATGTTCCGGCGATTAAAGGGACCAAGATGGACAAGGAAACCGTTGCGGAACGTCATCCGGATCCAAAGGAACCGTTTAGTGCGTTGGCGTTTAAGGTTGCAAACGATCCTTTCGTTGGTAATTTGATGTTTATCCGTATTTATTCGGGTAAATTGACATCGGGTTCATATATCTATAATTCGAATCGCGATAAACGCGAACGTGTTGGTCGTATGTTGCTTATGCATTCTAATCAACGCGAAGAAATTAAAGAGGCGAGCGCAGGGGATATCATTACTTTGGTCGGTATGAAAGAAACAATTACTGGCGATACGTTGTGCGATGAAAATAATCCGATTATTTTGGAAAATATTCATGTTCCAGAACCGGTTATTTCTATTGCGGTTGAACCGAAGACCAAGGCGGATATTGAAAAGATGTCGCTGGGGCTGCAAGCGTTGGCCAAGGAAGATCCTTCGTTCCGCGTTTCGGTTGACGAAGAATCTGGACAAACGATTTTGGCGGGTGTCGGTGAATTGCACCTTGAAATTTTGGTTGACCGTTTATTGCGCGAATTCAAGGTTGACGTGAATGTTGGTGAACCGCGTATCGCGTATCGTGAAACTTTCCGTAAAGCGGTTACCGAAGAATATACTCACAAGAAACAATCTGGTGGTTCGGGTCAATATGCCCAGGTAAAGATTGAATTTGAACCGCTGGAACCGGGCAAAGGTTACGAATTTGAAAACAAGATTGTCGGTGGTGCGATTCCAAAAGAATACATCCCCGGGGTTGAAAAAGGATTAAAGATAGCGCAACAGACCGGTGTTCTGATTGGCTATCCTACTGTGGATTTCAAGGCGACATTGATTGACGGTAAGTATCACGAGGTCGATTCTAATGTGCTTTGCTTTGAAATTGCGGCGCGCGCCTGCTTCCGCGAAGCAATGAAGAAGGCGTCGCCAAAATTGTTGGAACCGATTATGAAACTTTCGGTTAATACGCCGGAAGAATACGTCGGTGACATCATCGGTGACTTGAACAGCCGTCGTGGACAAATCAATGGTATCGAAACCCAGTTCGGAAATCAGGTGATTTCAGCATTCGTTCCACTGGCGAATTTGTTCGGCTATGTCAAGACACTGCGTTCTTTGTCCCAGGGGCGTGCAAATCCGTATATGGAATTGTCGCACTATGACGAAGTCCCGCAAAATGTCGCAGATGAGGTTATAAAAAAGCTGACAAAGTAAAAAAAGTTTAGACATTTGATTTTTTTGATGTAGTATCAGATTTCGGATGTCAAAAAGAAACAAACTAAATTAACCAAAGCCCAAGGAGAAAACCATGGCAAAAGAAAAGTATGTAAGAACAAAACCGCATGTCAATATCGGTACTATCGGTCACGTTGACCACGGTAAAACGACATTGACCGCCGCAATCGTGCACTATTATGGTGTCGGTGCCGATGCACAAAAAGGTGTTAATGAAATCGATAGCGCACCGGAAGAAAAGGCACGTGGTATAACAATTAATACTGCACACGTCGAATATGAAACAGAACACCGTCATTATGCACACGTTGACTGCCCGGGACACGCGGACTATGTTAAAAACATGATTACCGGTGCGGCGCAGATGGACGGTGCGATTTTGGTCGTTGCGGCAACCGATGGTCCAATGCCTCAGACTCGTGAACACATCTTGTTGGCGCGTCAGGTCGGTATTCCGAAAATCGTCGTTTATTTGAACAAGTGCGATTTGGCCAATGATCCTGAATTGTTGGAATTGGTTGAAATGGAAATCCGCGAATTGTTGTCTGCGAACGACTTTGATGGTGAAAATGTGCCAATCATTCGTGGTTCTGCTGTTTCCGCATTGGAAGGCAAAAACGATGGCCTGGGCAAAGAATCAATTGATGCTTTGTTAAAGGCGTGCGATGAATACATCCCGATGCCGGAACGTCCGGTTGATAAACCGTTCTTGATGCCAATCGAAGACGTGTTCAGCATTACTGGTCGTGGAACTGTGGTTACGGGTCGTGTCGAAGCCGGTGTTATCAAAGTTGGTGACGAATGCGAAATCGTTGGTTTGCGTCCGACACAGAAAACAACCGTCACCGGTGTTGAAATGTTCCGCAAATTGTTGGATCAAGGTGAAGCCGGCGATAACATTGGTTTGTTGTTGCGTGGAACCAAGAAAGAAGATGTGGAACGTGGTCAGATTATCTGCAAACCGGGTTCTATTACCCCGCACACAGATTTCGAAGCCGAGGTTTATATCTTGACCAAGGAAGAAGGTGGACGTCATACTGCGTTCTTTAGCAACTATCGCCCGCAGTTCTTCTTTAGCACAACCGACGTAACCGGGACTATCACTTTGCCGGCCGATAAAGAAATGGTCTTGCCGGGTGATAACGTTCGTATCACGGTTGCTTTGATTGCACCTATTGCTATGGACGAAGGTCGCCGTTTCGCTATCCGCGAAGGTGGTCGTACTGTCGGCGCAGGTGTTGTGTCAAAGATTATCAAATAATAACGATGTTGTTTGGTCGCCCGCGGGAAACCGTTCGGGCGACCAACAGCAGAAATAGACAAAATAAGGGAAACAAGCAAAATGGTACCAGCATCAAAGATTCGCATCAAATTGACGGCTTTTGACCATAGAGTTTTAGTGGAATCAGTGGACGAGATTGTCAAAACTGCAAAGCGCACCGGCGCAGATGTCGTTGGGCCTGTTCGCTTGCCGACATTGGTTCAGAAATTTACGGTCAATCGTTCGCCGCACGTTGATAAAAAATCGCGTGAACAATTCGAAATCCGCAATCACAAAGCGGTCGTCGATATTGTTAATCCAACCCCTCAGACAGTTGATGCACTGATGAAGTTGGATTTGGCATCTGGCGTTGATGTAAAAATTAAATTGTAATGGGTTGTTAGCGTTAGATATTTGTTGACTTTTTAAAACAAAGTTCTAACCTCTGGCAGAAAAAAAGGCAAAAAAATGAAACGTAGTGGGTTGATTACAACAAAAATGGGTATGACACGTCTGTATGATGATGCGGGCGTTGCACATGCGGTTACGGTTTTGTCCGTTGGTGATTGCACGGTTATCGGCAATCGGACGACTGAAAAGAACGGCTATGTCGCAAATGTTTTGGGCATGCGTGAGGCCAAGGCGAAACATATTGCAAAACCTCAGGCGGTGGCTGCTGAAAAGGCCGGCGTTAAGCCGTATCGCAAAATTGTGGAATTTCGTTGCAGTGATGACTGTGTGATTCCGGTTGGGACGAATATGGTTGCGTCTCACTTTGTTACGGGACAGTTTGTTGATGTTCAGGCGACTAGCAAAGGTAAGGGATTCCAAGGTGCGATGAAACGTCATAACTTTGGTGGTAAGGAAGCAACCCATGGTGTGTTAAAGGCGCATCGTTCACTCGGTGGTACGGGTATGCGCGAATGGCCGGGCCGTGTTTTGCCGGGTAAAAAGATGTCTGGTCAGATGGGCAACGAAACTGTTACAGTTCAAAATTTAAAGGTTTTTGGCACGGATGATGCGGATAATTTAATCTTTGTCGAAGGCGCGGTTCCGGGTGCAAATGGAACTTTCGTTCTGATTACGGACGCGATTAAAAAAGAACAGAAAGATTTGCCTGTTCCGACATGTGAAGTAAAGGTGGCGGCCCAGGAAGCCAAAGCGGAAGAAACCAAATCAGAATCTGTTGCAGAGTAAAAAAGGTGAACTAAGATGCAAGCAAATGTTATAAATTTTGATGGCAAGACAGTCGGCAAGATTGAATTGCAAGATTCTATTTTTGGTTTGGATGCACGTGCAGATGTGCTGCATCGTGTTGTAACATGGCAACGGGCCAAGGCGCGCGCAGGTACACATGCGGTAAAGACCGTTTCTGATGTCGCGGGCAGTGGTAAAAAGGCATTTAAGCAAAAGAAAACTGGAAATGCGCGTCAAGGTGAACGCTATAATGTTCATATGCGCGGTGGTGGTGTGGTTCATGGACCGGTTGTTCGCGACCACAGCATTGATTTGCCGAAAAAGATTCGTAGCTTGGGCCTAAAAATGGCTCTGTCGTCCAAGGCGAAGGATAATGCGTTGGTTATCGTCGATTCTGAAAAATTGTCTGCGGCGAAAACGGCAACATTCGCAAAGCAGTTGAAAAAGTTGGAAATTTCTTCGGCTTTGTTCGTTGGCGCGGATGCGTTGGATGAAAATTTCAAAAAGTCCGCGGCGAATATCAACAATGTTGATGTTTTGCCGACCGTTGGTTTGAACGTGTTGGATATTTTGAAACATGACAAGTTGGTCTTGACGGCTGACGCGGTCAAGGCAATAGAAAAACGCCTTGGGGAATAATGGCAATCGGTTTGACAAAAGAGGTTATAGATATGGCAGAAAAAAAAGTTCAGACAGAAAAGAAACCCGTTGTGACAGCCGGTGTTTACGATATACTTCGTCGTCCGATTGTTTCGGAAAAGGCGGTTCAGTTGTCCGAAGGCAATGCAATTGCTTTTGAGGTTGATGTGCGCGCAACCAAGGAAGATGTCGCGCGTGCAGTGCAGGCGATTTACAATGTTAAACCAACCAAGGTGAACATTGTTGTTGCCAAGGGTAAGGTTAAGCATTTCCGCGGTCGTGGAACAGGAACACAGCGTACTGTGAAAAAGGCGTATGTGTCTTTGCCGGTGGACGCGAAATTGGATTTAACCACAAACGCATAAAACTAATGTCCCCAGCAGATAATCCGGGCATCGGACGTTAGTGTTGGGGTGATAAAAGGATAGTAAAATGGCATTAAAAAACTATAAACCGATAACCGCAGGAACGCGTGGTTTGGTTTTGATTGACCACAGTGAATTACACCGTGGCGCACCGGAAAAGTCCCTGACCGTTGGGTTGAAATCCAAGGGTGGACGTAATAATTTTGGACATGTAACTGTTCCACATCAGGGTGGCGGTCATAAACGTAAATACAGATTGATTGATTTCAAACGCAAGAAATTGGATATGCCGGCGACAGTTGTTCGTTTGGAATATGACCCGAATCGCACTGCGTTTATTGCGTTGATTGAATACAAAGATGGTGTTCGTTCTTATATTTTGGCGCCGCGTGATTTAAAGGCGGGTGATATTGTTATTTCTGGTACACGTGAAGATATTAAACCGGGTAATGCGATGCCACTTAAAAATATGCCGATTGGAACTATCGTTCACAATGTCGAATTGAAACCGGGCGCGGGCGGTCAGTTGGCGCGCAGCGCCGGTTGCTATGCCCAGTTGATGGGTAAAGATGGTGTTTATGCCCAGATTAAAATGAACAGTGGTGAGTTGCGCAAGGTTCATTCTGATTGTCGTGCGACTGTTGGAACTGTTTCCAATCAGGATCAGCGGAACGTCAATTTGGGTAAGGCGGGTCGTGCACGGTGGCTTGGGATTCGTCCGTCCACACGTGGTATGGCACAAAACCCGGTCGATCATCCAATGGGTGGTGGTAATGGCCATTCTAAGGGGCACGAGCCGGTTTCACGTACTGGTATCCCGGCCAAGGGTTATCGGACACGCAGAAATAAACGTACAGCCAAAATGATTATTCGTAGCAGACATTTGGCGAAAAAGAAGTAAACTAAAAAACGGAGTTAGATAAATGTCTCGTTCAGTTTGGAAAGGTCCATATGTTCATCCGTCTATCTTGAAAAAGGCAGCGGCAGCGAACGAAAAAAATGATCACAAGCCAATTAAAACTTGGTCGCGTGGCAGTACGATTGTTCCGCCGATGATAGGGTTGACTTTTGAAGTTCACAATGGCAACAAGTTTATTCCGGTGTCTATTGTCGAAGATATGGTTGGACATAAACTTGGGGAATTTGCGCCGACACGTACCTTTAAGGGTCATGCCGCAAATAAAAAGGCCGCGGCCGCAGCAGCAAAAAAATAAAAGGTGTTAGATTATGGCAAGATATGGAATAAAAGATAATCAGGTTCGCGCATTTAATAAAATGATACGCATCAGCACCCAAAAATTGAACTTGGTTTGCGCCATGGTTCGTGGGTTGCCGGTTGACCGCGCCATTGATGTGTTGAAGTTTTCTAAAAAGCGTGTTGCGGGCGAAGTGTTGAAGACATTGATGTCTGCGATTGCAAATGCAGAACATAACAAGAACTTGGCGGTTGATACTTTGTTCATCAAAGAAATTTGGTGTGGCAAGGCGTTGACCATGAAGCGCATTATGCCGGGACCGCGTGGCAGTGCTCGTCCGATTTTGAAACCATTTTCAAATTTGACGATTGTTTTGGAATCTGGTGCGGCACCGAAAAAGGAAACGGCAAAAAAGAAAGAAACTAAAAAAGAAGCGAAAACAAAGTAAAAGAACAATATCTGGTGGTATGGGGGCAACCTCGGAATAAAACTGAAAGGTTTCAAGAACACTGGGTATAAACATAAGGGAAAAAAATGGGACAGAAAGTATCGCCAATTGCACAGCGTTTATCCATAAATAAAGTTCCGGATTCGCGCTGGATTGTGGACAAGAAGCATTATGCGGCTTGTTTGGAAGAAGATAACATTATTCGTAAGTTTTTAGAGAAAAAACTTAAAAAGGCGGGAATTGCAAAAATCGTTATTGACCGTATTGCTAAAAAGGTTGTTATAACGGTGCATACTTCGCGGCCTGGTATGATTATCGGTAAAAATGGTGCGGATATCGAAGCGTTGCGTAATGATATCAAAAAGTTGGTTAAAAATGACCAGGTTGTTGTGAATATCTATGAAGTTCGCCGGCCGGATTTGAACGCGCAATTGGTGGCCCAAGGCATCGCGCAACAGATTGAAGGTCGTGTTTCTTATAAACGTGCGATGAAGAAAGGTATTCAAAATGCACAAAAAGCGGGCGCGCAGGGTGTTAAAATTATGTGCTCTGGGCGTTTGAACGGTGCGGAAATTGCGCGCAGTGAGCAAATTCGTGAAGGTCGCATTCCGTTGCATACTTTGCGTGCGGATATTGACTATGCCGCGGTTCAGGCGAAAACTACTTACGGTGTCGTTGGGGTAAAGGTTTGGATTTATACTGGCGATGTCGTGAACAAGGAAAAATGGGCTTCGGAAATGGCGCGGCCAACCGAATATGCCGGAACAAGTGAAAACAAAAGAACAAGAAACAATTAGAAAGTTGAGGTTTTATCATGTTAATGCCAAATAAAACAAAATTTCGCAAACAACACAAAGGGCGCATCCATGGTGTCGCCAAGGGTGGCAGTGAATTGGCTTTCGGTTCTTTTGGATTAAAAGCTATGTCGCCAGAACGTATCACCGCACGCCAGATAGAAGCAGCTCGTCGTGCAATTACTCGTCGTATGCGCCGTATGGGTAAGCTTTGGATTCGTATATTTCCGGATGTTCCGGTTACAGCAAAGCCTGCTCAGGTTCGTATGGGTAAAGGTAAGGGTGCCGTGGAATACTGGATTTGCCGTGTGAAACCGGGTCGTATAATCTTTGAATTGGACGGTGTTAAACCGGATGTGGCGCAGGAGGCGTTCGCACTCGCGGCGGCAAAATTGCCAATCAAAACAAAGATTGTCGAACGCAAAGTGAACTAAAAAGGTGGCAAAGATGGCAGAAAAGAAAACGGAATCTTTGAAGAAAGAAGAATTGCAAAGCAAGTTGGTTGATTTGAAAAAAACACAGATGAATCAACGCTTTCAACATGCGGCTGGGAATTTACCGAAAACTCATGTTTTACGTAAAACTCGTCGCGAAATCGCACGCGTTAAAACAAAACTGAACGCGGCGCAATAAAAAGTGCTAATTTTGGTTGAGATTTCCGAAATTTAGGTTATCATATACCAGGTTGGGCAAAAGAAACAAAAAAAGTATATAAGGGATAGTGTTATGCCAAGACGTATACTGCAAGGAACGGTTAGAAGTGCAGCAAATGATAAGACGGTCGTTGTCGAAGTAGAACGCCGCTTTCGTCATCCGCTGTATGGAAAATTCGTGAAGCACAATAAAAAATACAAGGCGCACGATGAAGACAACAAGTATAAAGTTGGTGACATTGTCGCGATTGAAGAGCATCGCCCGATATCGAAAACTAAATCTTGGATTGTGAAAGGTTTGGTTGGTGTTTCGAAAGACGGTGATGTAGAGGTAACAGACTAAATCAACCCAGGGGCCTTTGAGGGCGCGGCGGTCTTTGGACGGTCGTGTCAGTCGGGTTCCATAACAAAGCGGCGGGGAACAGCCCTGTTCGCAGGACGAGGATAAGGTTATGATTCAAAATGAAACGGTTATGACGGTTGCGGATAATTCCGGGGCACGTAAAGCGATGTGTATCAAGGTTTTGGGTGGTTCACATCGGCGCTATGCCACCGTCGGTGATAAAATTGTGGTCGCCATCAAGGAAGCAATTCCGCGTGGTAAAGTACAAAAAGGAACTGTGCAACGCGCGATTATCGTGCGGACTAAGTTTCCGATTAAACGTCCGGATGGTTCTATAATTCGTTTCGACGATAATGCGGTCGTTTTGATAAACAAGAACAACTTTGAACCGATTGGAACGCGTATCTTTGGGCCAATTGCTCGTGAGGTTCGTCGTAAATATGATGTTCAAAAGATTGTGTCTTTGGCACCAGAAGTGTTATAAAACAAGAGGGTTGCAAGATGAAAATTAAAAAAGGCGATGAAGTCGTAGTTATTTCTGGGAAATACAAAGGTGTCAAAGGTCAGGTTTTAGAGGCACGGCCGTCGGAAGAGCGTGTCGTGGTTGCCGGTGTCAATCGTCATAAATGGCATGTGAAACCGACACAAAATGAACCGGGTCATATTGTTGACCGCGAAGCACCAATTCATGTTTCCAATGTTGCGTTGGTGGATCCGAAGACCAAGAAACCTACGCGTGTTGGTTATAAGATGGAAAAGGGTAAAAAAGTTCGTGTTGCCAAGAAATCTGGGACAGAACTGTAAAAAAATATCCCGCTGTTACGGGAAATAAACGTTAAGGAATAAAAAATGCAAAGCAGATTGCGTGAAATTTATGAAAAGGAAATTGTGCCCGAATTGGTCAAAGAATTCGGATACAAAAATATGTTGGCGGTTCCAAAACTGTCCAAGATTGTTTTGAATATGGGTGTTGGCGAGGCGGTTGCTGATAAAAAGAAACTTGATGCCGCGGTTGTCGATTTGACCGCGATTGCCGCACAAAAACCGATTATCACACATGCGAAAAAGTCCATCGCGACGTATCGTTTGCGTGAAGGTCAGGCGATTGGAACCAAGGTTACTTTGCGCGGAAAACGTATGTATGATTTTCTTGATAAACTTATTACAGTTGCGTTGCCGCGTGTAAAAGATTTTCGCGGGCTTTCAAAGTCAAAGTTTGATGGTCGTGGGAATTACGCTTTTGGTGTTAAAGAACATTTGATATTTCCGGAAATTTCCATTGATAAAATAGATTCTATTCGTGGTATGGACATTGTGATTGCCACAACTGCGAAAACGGATGACGAGGCGCGCGCATTGCTGACTAAAATCGGCCTGCCGTTGGTATTGAAATAATAAAAGGGACAAAAAATGGCGAAATTAGCGTTGATAAATAAACAAAAAAGACGTGAAAAATTGGTTGCCAAGTATGCCAAAAAGCGTGCCGCAATCAAGGAAAAGATGTCTGTAAATGCAACACCAGAAGAACGCAAGGAAGCGATGCTTAAAATGGCAAAGTTGCCACGCAATGCGAATCCGACACGTTTGCATAATCGGTGCAGTATCACAGGACGTGCACGCGGATATTCGCGTTTGTTCGGTCTTTGTCGTCAACAGGTCAGAACTCAGGCATCCGAAGGTAAATTGCCAGGTGTTCGTAAGTCAAGTTGGTAAAATTAAACGTGCCGGTTGTGGACAATGCAATCGGTTAGCATAGGAGTAAAAAGATGTCATTATCACACCCAATCGGAGATATGGTCGCCCGCATTCGTAATGGTCAAAACGCGGGAAAAGAAACCATAACTGTTCCGAACAGCAAGTTACGTGCCGCGGTTTTGTCGGTACTTAAAGAAGAAGGTTTTATCGAAGATTTCCACAAGGAAGAAATCGATGAACATCGTTCAAATTTGGTCGTCGTGTTAAAGTATGTCGGCGGAAATGGTGCAATCCAAGATATTTCTGTGGTTTCAAAACCGGGACGTCGTGTTTATTCGGGTGCCGCAAAGATGCCACGTGTATTGAATGGCTTGGGGATTTCGATTGTGTCTACGCCGCATGGTGTTATGACGGATCACAAGGCGCGCTTGATGAATGTCGGCGGTGAAGTTCTGTGCAAGGTTATATAATTAAAAGGATGTAATTATGTCAAGGGCAGGAAAATATCCAGTTAAATTGATTGATGGTGTGGTTGCATCTTTGGATGGCGACAAATTGGTTATCAAAGGGCCAAAGGGCGAATTGACCGTTCCGATGAATACTAAACATTCTGGTTTGGTCGATGTCAAGGTTGAAGCGGGTCAGGTTATTGTTACCCCGAAAGATGCTGAAGACAAAGCGTCACGCGCGATGTGGGGCACGATGACCCGTAATATTCGCAACGCGGTCGAAGGTGTAACAAAGGGCTTTTCCAAAGCAATGTATATGAAGGGCGTTGGATACAAGGCATCGGTTAGTGGTAAAAAATTCACTTTGGTTGTTGGCTTTTCGCATGATGTTGTTATGGAAATTCCAGATGGAATTACTGTAACAATGGGTGAAACCCCGACTGAATTTACCATCAGTGGTAATGACAAATGTGCGGTCGGTCTGTTCGCAGATAAAATTCACAAGATTCGCAAAATGGACCCGTACAAGGCCAAAGGTATCTTCTATAAGGGTGAAAAGGTTCGCCACAAAGAAGGTAAAAAGAAATAATAGGTAAAAAATTTCCGCTGTTACGGGAATTGGAAAAAAGGAAAAAAAATGTTGAAACATTTATCTACTGAAGAAAGACGCAAGTTGGTAACACGCGTTGCGTTGAAAAAGAAAAATCCTGGGAAAATCCGTCTGTCGGTTTTCCGCAGTGGTCGTCATATTGAAATTCAGGCCATCGATGATGTGCACGGGCGTACTATTTGCGCCGCATCTTCCAAGGAAAAAGGCTTTAAGGGGCATGGTTGGAATGTAGCGGGTGCCGAATTGGTTGGCAAGGCCTTTGCGGAACGCGTTGTCGCGGCGAAAATCGCAGACAAATGCTATTTTGACCGCGGGGCGTATCGTTATCATGGTCGTGTAAAGGCATTGTGCGAGGCTATCCGCGCCGGTGGCGTCAGAATCTAAATAGGAGTTTATAAATGGCACGTTTTGATAATAAAAACTTACAGACAGATAATTTGGTAGATAAACTGGTTTCTGTGAACCGCGTTTCTAAAACGGTGAAGGGCGGTAAGAATATGTCTTTCTCGGCTTTGGTCGTTGTTGGGGACAAGGCCGGCAAAGTCGGTTTTGGTAAAGGCAAGGCGTTGGAAGTCCAATCCGCTGTGCAAAAGGCAACCAAGGCCGCCAAGGCGAAAATGATTCGCGTTCCGCTGAAAGAAGGGCGCACACTGCATCATGACATTTCGGTCAAATATGGCGCGAGTAAATTGGTTCTGCGCAGTGCGGTCCCTGGGACTGGTATCATCGCGGGTGGTGCGTTGCGCGCTGTGTTCGATTGCCTGGGGGTGCAAGACGTCGTTGTGAAATCCCAAGGTGCGAACAATCCGAACAATATGATTCGCGCGGTGTTCTTGGCTTTCTCGAAGATGAATTCGCCAAAGACTGTGGCGGCGCGTCGTGGTAAAACTGTGGCGGAGATTGTCGCGGGTCGTGACGGGAAAAAGATGGCTGAAGAAGCCGCGGCAACGGAAGACAAATAATAAAAGGTGATTGTTATGGCAAAGAAAATAATTGTGAAACAAGTCAAAAGTGTTATCGGTCGTCCGGAATCGCAACGCAAAATTCTGGCTACATTGGGATTGGGCCGCATCGGCAAATCACATGAATTCGCGGACAGTGCATCAATTCGTGGCATGATTGCAAAAGTTGCTCATTTGGTCAGTGTGACAGAGGAATAATTTTTGATAAAACCGAGTGTGCGGATACTTGTCCGCATGCGCAAACGAACTATATAAGTTCATAGGAGTAAAAAGATGAAATTAAATGCTTTGATGGATAACAAGGGTGCACGGGCCGGTATCAAACGCGTTGGGCGCGGTATGGCATCGGGCTATGGTAAAACCGCGGGTCGTGGAACCAAGGGTCAAAAGGCGCGCGCGGGTTCGCGTAAACAGGCAACTTTCCAAGGTGGTCAGATGCCGATTTTGCGTCGTTTCCCGAAGTATGGTTTTACAAATCCTTTTGCGAAACACTATGCAACAATCAATTTGGGCGATATTGAAAAGTTTATCGCGGCCGGCAAAATTGATGCGGGCAAAGATATTACTATCGAATCGCTTTTGGAGGCAAAGATTTTGAATCGTCGTATGTCGGGCCTGAAAGTTTTGGCGAAGGGCGAAATCAAAACTGCGGTGAATGTCGTTGCGGAAAAATGGTCCAAGGCCGCCGAAGAAGCCATCACCAAAGCGGGCGGAACAATCAAGAATAAATAATCGGGAACAGGAAAGAGAGACGGCGCATGAAATTCATATCAAGGTTTTTCGGTAAACTTTCGGATTTGCAAAAGCGTATTTTGTTCACGCTGGGTGCGCTGGTCATCTATCGAATCGGTTCGTTTATTCCGTTGCCGGGCGTGAATGCGTCGGCGGTGTTGCATTTGTTCACCGGCGAAGGCAGCGGTATGATGGGTATGTTCGATATGTTCACCGGTGGTTCGCTTTCGCGTATGTCGGTGTTGGCGCTGAATATTTTCCCTTATATCTCGGCCTCTATCGTGTTGCAGTTGTTGACCGCGACCAGCAAATCGCTTAATGATTTGCGTAAAGAAGGCGAATCTGGTCGTATCAAAATCAACCAATACACGCGCTATCTGGCGGTGTTGCTGGCGGTGGTTCAAGGTTGGGCCGTGGTGCGGGGCCTTGAAGTAATGGCGCCGGTCAATGGTGTGCGCGCGGTTGTGAATCCGGGATTTTCGTTTGAATTGTCGGCGATTATTGCGCTGGTCGGTGGAACGGTTTTTGTTATGTGGCTTGCGGAACAAATCACTGCGCGTGGCATAGGGCAGGGCGCATCGTTGCTGATTTTCGCGGGCATTATCGCACAGATTCCAGAGGGTGTCGCGAAAATCGTGTCACTGGGGTCTGTGGGGCAAATGTCGCCGGCGATGATTGCTTTGGTGATTTTATTCGTGGTTGGAATTGTCGCGTTGATTGCGTTCTTTGAATTGGCGCAACGTCGTGTGCAGATTCTTTATCCGCGTCAGGTTATGGCGAACGGTGTTGTGAATACGAACGCGTCTTATTTGCCGATAAAGGTCAATATGTCGGGTGTTATGGGGCCGGTGTTTGCTTCGTCTATTATGATGTTGCCGGCGTTTGTGCAGCGATTCGTTCAAAGTGAAAATTTGATTGTGCAAAATATTATGGGATTCTTTACGTATGGCGCGTGGTCTTATATTATTTTATATACGATTTTAATAGCGTTCTTTGCGTATTTCCAAACGGCGGTCGTGTTCAATTCCGAGGAAACAAGTAACAACCTGCGTAACGCCGGTGGCTATATTCCGGGGGTGCGTCCGGGTGAACAGACGGTCAGTTTTCTTGATTCCATGGTGTCCAAGGTAACGGCGATTGGCGTTTTGTACCTGATTGTCGTGTGTGTGTTGCCGATTATCTTGAATACGCACTTTGGAATGCCGCTGATGATTGGTGGAACCAGTGTTTTAATCGTTGCGGGTGTCGTGCTTGACACCATGAACCAGGTGCAATCTTATTTGGTTGCAAAACAGTATCATGGCGTTATGGGCGCCGCAAAGAAAGGTCGTTTCCGTAATTAAAATTTACGCGAAACAAAGGTTTGACTTTTGCGCCGATTCGTATAGAATTGTCGTAATGGCAAAAATAAAAAAGTAAAAAGGAAAAATAAAAATGGCACGTATAGCAGGTGTAAATATACCCACAGAAAAACGTATCGAGGCCGCATTGCAATATATTCACGGCATTGGGCCAACCCGCGCCGCACAAATTTGCAAGGCGTTGAAGTTAAAGGACGGTTTGCGCGCAAAGGATTTGACCGACGAAGACGTTATCAAAATTTCGAACTATATCGAACAGAATTTCAAGGTCGAAGGTGATGTCCGTCGCGAGGTTGCGATGAATATCAAACGGCTGCAAGATTTGAAAACATATCGCGGTATCCGTCATCGTAACCGCTTGCCGGTGCGCGGTCAAAGGACTCAGACGAACGCCCGCACGCGCAAGGGTAAACGTGTCGTTGTCGCAGGGTCTGCGGTCAAGGGTAAATAATCCCGTTGGGTAGAGATTAACACGATAGTTAATTGAAGACATCTAATAAAAGGAAAAAATAAAAATGGCAATAAATAAAAAGAAAGTTGTAAAAAAAGTTTCGCACGGCATCGCACATGTCGTTGCCACGAATAATAACACGCGTATCACAATCACTGATCAATCGGGTGCGGTTTTGACCTGGGCGACGGCGGGCGCGAATAATTTCAAGGGCGCAAAGAAATCAACACCATACGCCGCGACGGTTGTGGCGGATGCGGTTGGTAAAAAGGTCGCTGAAATGGGTATGAAGACTGTCGATGTCCTTATGCGTGGAATTGGCCAGGGGCGTGAGTCTGCGGTTCGTGGGCTTGCGAATGCCGGCCTGGTGGTGCAGAGTATTACCGACACAACGCGTATTCCACACAATGGATGCCGACCAAAGAAAGTCCGCAGAGTTTAAGAAAAAATCCGCTTCGGCGGATTTTTTTAGTGTTAGTGTAAGTGGTTAGTGTAAGTATGAGGTCATCCCGCTTTCTTTCCACTCGTCATCCCGGCGCAGGCCGGGACCCAGGCCGAACGAAGTGAGGACTTGCCCCGCAGGGATAATAATTGTCTGCGACGCAAGTGTTCGCTGTCGCTCACACTGGATACCGCACGAAATCACCCACGCAAAATAAA